>OJRM01000152.1_pt1 | contig 42443 bp, 69 predicted proteins | sample 1599171 | NCBI WGS metagenome assembly OJRM01 (sample SAMN03922538, study PRJEB24848) | human gut metagenome | isolation source: stool sample | host: Homo sapiens | place: Germany | collected 2010-05
CGGGTGAGAGGGGCAACGCCGCCGCATCGGGTGAGAGGGGCAACGCCGCCGCATCGGGTGAGAGGGGCAACGCCGCCGCATCCGGTAATCTGGGCAACGCCGACGCATCGGGTGATAGTGGCAACGCCGCCGCATCCGGTTGGAGTGGCAACGCCGCCGCATCCGGTAATCTGGGCAACGCCGCCGCATCCGGTTGGAGGGGCAACGCCGCCGCATCCGGTAATCTGGGCAACGCCGCCGCATCGGGTGAGAGGGGCAACGCCGCCGCATCGGGTTGGAGTGGCACGGCTGTCGTAACCGGCTTCGCTGGGAGAGCGACCGCATTGGGCGAACAGTGCCTTGCTGTGGCATGGGGCGAAGATAGCCTTGCAAGAGGCACTGTGGGCAACTGGATTGTCGTTTCTGAGCGTGACGATGATGGCAACATCATTGATGTCAAAATTGCAAAGGTGGACGGCGATACCGTCAAGGCGGACACATGGTACAAACTGGTGAACGGCGAGATCATGGAGGCTTAGTAATGTATTTGTGTGATTATTGTGGGGCGGCGTTCCAGTCGTTGGATTACATCGAGGAAAAGTCCGATGAGTGCGGAAACAGCATAATTTATGTCTGCCCAGAGTGCGGAGAGGAGATTATCCCCGGAGAAGCGGATGAATGCCCGGTTTGCCACGGCTGGAAGCCGATGAAGTCTGCTATGTGCCACAAGTGCGAGCTGGAAACAATCGGAAATTTCAAGCTGGCTATACGGAAGTTCTCCGATGTGCAGCTTGATTATATTTCCGAGCTGACGGAGGGTGAGTATCTCTCGGAGTTTTTGCATAAGGGGGGCTTGGGATGATAAACGGCGTCCTCCGGTACATAAAAGCTACAGTGGAAATCCCATTCCCAGAGGGGAAAATGTGCTGTAACCTCTGCCCACTTTTGGAGACGTATTCGCGAAATCAATGCCGCCGCACGGGGGAGTATTTGCTGGACACACGAATCGTCGGGGCATATTGCCCGCTACAAGTTGTTGATGAGGAGAAAACCGAATGATGAATATCTACGAGAAAATCGCTGCAATCATGCAGGATGTCCAGTATTTGGCAAAGGACGATCATGTAGAGTTTGGCGGCACCAAATACAAGGCACTGAGCGAGGAGAAAGTAACCTCCATCATGCGTGCGGAACTGCTGAAACACAAACTGGTTGTATACCCCATCGCACAGACAGCCGGGAGAACTGGGAACATTACCCACGTGGATGTCATCTACCGCATGGTCAACGTGGAAAACCCGGAGGAATACATCGAGATTGCATCCTGCGGAGATGGCGCAGACACACAAGACAAGGGCAGCGGCAAGGCCATGACCTATGCGTTTAAGTATATGTGGCTGCGGACCTTTGCGCTTCCCACCGTCGAGGACCCGGACAAAATTTCCTCCGCCGAGCTGGACGAGAAGGAGCGGAACGCCGCTCCGGTGTGTGAGCGATGTGGAGCTGACATTGTGTCCGTCAAGAAGCGCAACGGCGAAATGTGGACGGTAAAGGACATGGTTAAGTACTCCAAGGGCCGCTACGGAGCGCAGATGTGCGCCGACTGCATGAAGGCCGCGAAGAAGGAGCAGGGCAATGTTGCAGGCTGATGTGACCGCCGCACGGTGGCAGCAGGACAGCGATGGGGCGTGGCTGTGCCTCCGGGTACAGTCCCCCGCCTCTGCAATGACCATCTGTGACGAGATGAAGCCGGACAAGCAGTATGTGGTGCAGATCAAGCGCAAGGGCAGGAGCCTTGACGCAAACGCTTATGCGTGGGTTTTACTGGATAAACTGGCGGCACACTATGGGATTCCGAGGAATGATGTGTACCGGGAAGAAATCAGGATCATCGGTGGTGTGAGCGATGTCGTGTGCATGGTATCAAAGGCGGCGGACGAGTTCTGCCGCAGATGGGAGGCGAAAGGAACCGGCTGGATGGCGGAACAAGGACCAAGCAAAATTCCTGGCTGCGTGAACGTGGCGGTTTGGTACAGCTCAAGCACCTACGACACAGAGCAGATGTCACGGCTGATTGACCAGATCGTTGCCGATTGCCGAGAAGCTGGAATCGAGACTATGACACCGCAGGAGTTGGATGCGCTAAAATCCCGCTGGGGCGAAGCTCAGCCGCTGGGAGGTGATAAAGGTGACTGATGAAAGACGGTGTTTCCTGTGCGGCAGAAATGGCGCAAGTGACCCGCTGGAGCGGCACCATATCTTCGGCGGTGCGTACCGAAACAAGAGCGAGAAATACGGCCTTGTGGTGTATCTCTGCGGCGAACGATGCCACAGGAACGGTGGAAACGCTGTACACCGAAACGGGAATCAAATGCGTCTGCTTCGCCGATACGGCCAGTTAAAGGCCATGCAGGAACAGAGATGGACGGAAGATGACTTCCGCCGTGAATTTGGAAAAAGCTATTTGTAAGGAGGAAAACGATGGTAAACAGAACGATTTTGCAGGGGCGGCTTTGCTCTGACCCCGAATTGCGCCGCACCAACAGCGGAACAGCGGTGTGCAGTTTCCGTGTGGCATGGAGCGAGAAGGTAAAGGACAGAGAAACGAAGCTGTTTCTCTCCTGCGTGGCATGGCAGAGCACGGCAGAGATGATTTGCAAGCACTTTGCTAAGGGCAAGGAGATCATCGTGGATGGCAAACTTTCCAGCCGGGAATACGAGGATAACAGCGGCAACAAGCGCACGGTGGTGGAGCTGACGGCGGACCGGGTACATTTCTGCGGCAGCAAGGACAGCGCACCACAGAAGCCCGCACAGACATTCGAGGAGATTTCCGAGGACGACGGCGATTTGCCGTTTTAAGGCGGTGGGCCGATGCCGAACAGAATAATACGCGAGAGCATCTGCACCAGCGACAGCATAGATGGGCTTTCGTGGTTCGAGGAGGTCTTGTTCTATCGGCTGATTGTTTCTTGCGATGATTTCGGGCGCTATGACGGACGGGCCGCAATTATCAAAAACAGGCTATTTCCTTTGAAAGAAAATCTTACTCTGAAAACTGTAGAAAACGCCCTTCATGGACTGGCGAGTGCTGGATTGGTTGCCCTTTATACTTCACAGGGCAAGCGCTTCCTCTACCTACCAACATGGGGCAAGTATCAGAACCAGAGAGCAAAGGAAAGCAAATATCCTGAGCCTGTAGAGCATACGCAAGCAGATGAAATCATTTGCAAACAAATGAATGCAGATGTTCCCGTATTCGAGAATCGAGAATCGGGAATCGATATACGAGAATCGAGAAGCGAGAATAATGCGCGCGAGGCGCGCTTCTCTCCGCCTTCTTTGTCCGAAGTTCAGGCTTATATCTCCGAACGGGGGTCTGCGGTTGACGCACAGCAGTTTATTGACTTCTACGCCTCAAAGGGCTGGATGGTTGGGAAAAACCGCATGAAGGACTGGAAGGCCGCCGTCAGAACATGGGAGAAGCGCAGAAAGGAGGAAGCCGGTGAACAGCCAACAAAGCAAGAATACCATGTCGGAACATGGCTGTGACATCTGCGGCGGGCTGGGCTACACCGTCCGGCGCACGGAAAGCGGAGAGCTGGTGAGCAGAACCTGCAAATGCGAGATCATTCGTCGGAATAGGCTTCGCATGGAGCGTTCCGGACTTCTGGGACTGCTGGATAGCTGCACCTTTGAGTCGTTCCAAACTCAGGAGTATTGGCAACAGGCCGCAAAGCAGGCGGCGGAGAAGTATTTGACCGACTGGAAGGGCAAGTGGTTTTTCATCGGCGGATCTCCCGGCACTGGGAAAACACACCTGTGTACGGCGATTTGCGCCAAGCTGATGGACGGAGGAATCCCAGTGCGGTATGTGCAATGGCGGGGAGATATTCCGGCAATCAAGGCAAAGGTAAACGATGCCGAAGCATACGCCGAAGCCATGCAGCCGCTGAAAACCGTCCGTGCGCTGTATATCGACGATTTTCTCAAGGGGAGCGTAACGGATGCCGACAAAAACATCGCCTTTGACCTGCTGAATGCCAGGTATATCAACCCGGATGCAATCACGATCATCTCCACGGAGCTGACCATTGACCGCATTTTGAGCTGGGACGAGGCAATTGGGAGCAGGATCAACCAGAGGGCGAAGGATTATATGCTGAACATCGGCAAAAAGCAGAATTGGAGGCTGAAATGATAGATTGGGGGAACGGAGATGAAACACCTCGGCGATATTACGAAAATCAACGGCGCAGAAATTGAAGCCGTGGATGTTATCACGGGCGGATCGCCGTGTCAGGATTTGAGCATTGCGGGAAAACGCGCCGGATTGGCGGGCGCAAGGAGCGGATTGTTCATGGAGCAGGTCCGCATCGTAAAGGAGATGAGAGAGCATGACAGAGCAAACGGACGGACAGGTGACATGGTCAGACCTCGGTTTATGGTCTGGGAAAATGTGCCCGGAGCCTTCAGCAGCAACAAAGGGAGAGACTTTGCGGCAGTCCTCGAAGAGATCATCCGCATCGCAGAGCCGGAAGCCCCCGATATTGAAGTGCCTGAAAAGGGCTGGCCAACTTGGGGGGGCTACCACGATGAAGTGGGAGGACGATGGAGCGTGGCTTGGCGAGTGCATGACGCGCAATACTGGGGAGTCCCCCAACGCCGCCGCCGAATCTCGGTTGTCGCAGATTTTGGAGGCGACACCGCAGGAGAAATACTCTTTGAGCGCAAAAGCGTGTCAGGGCATCCTGCGGAGAGCGGAGCGGCGAGGGAAAGACTTGCCGGAAACGCTGAAAGCGGTGCTTCTTATGCAGTCCGAATCAGGGGGGGGCTGTGACGGAGGAGGAAAAGGCTCTTTAGTGCAGGCGGACAAGAGCGGAACGCTCGGCACCGGCAACGACCAGACGATTTTCTGCTTGCAGGGAAACGGCATTGACCGCGCAGACAATGCTGGATGCAACGGGAAAGGATGGCGGGAGGACACAAGTTATACCTTGAACACCATCGACCGACCGGCGGTCTGCGCGGGAGTAAGATGCCTGACACCGTGGGAGGCACAAAGCGCACGGGTGTATGACCAAGATGGTGTATGGCATAGTTTAAACGCCAATGAAAACGGTGGCATGGCGCGGGATAGCGTGATGTGCGCCGGGTTTAAGCTCGGCAATAGTGAGCAGGCGCGAAGTATCGGATACGCCGAAGAGCAATCGCCCACGTTGAACGCAGAGTGTGGGGGGAATAAACCGGCGGTGATGTGCCTGAACGATCAAGGTGGGAATGTGATGGGCGTGAGCCATGATGTTTCCGGGACGCTGAGAGCACAGGAGCATGGGCACCAGCCCTCCATTCTGGATATGAGTCACGCCTGCGATGTCATCAGGGACTGCGGCGAGGTAGCGCCCAGTCTGCAAGCCCGTATGGGAACCGGCGGCAACCAAATCCCGCTGACGTACCAAATGCAGGGATTTGGCGATTACCGCGAGGGGGACGTTGCAAGCAGTTGCAAGCAGAGAGATTTCAAGGACAGCACTGATCTTGTGTGTGCCGTTGATTGCCGGAACTTCTGCGAGGGAGGCGAAACAAACGGGACTTTGCAGGCCAAAGCAAACGGCGGAATCAGCTGCAATTTGCAGAACACCGTGAGAACGGGCATGATCGTGCGACGCCTGACCCCGATGGAGTGCGAACGGCTGCAAGGATTTCCCGACCACTGGACGGACATTGGCGAGTGGATGGACAGCAAGGGCAAGCGCCACAAGGATGCGGACAGCCCCCGGTACAAGGCACTGGGCAATTCCATCGCATTGCCGTTCTGGGACTTCCTGGCAAAGCGTATCAGCGCGCAATATCTTCGTCCTGTTACGATGGGCAGCCTGTTTGACGGCATCGGCGGCTTTCCGCTGGTGTTTGAGCTGCACAACGGCAAGGGCGCGGCACGCTGGGCAAGCGAAATTGAGGAATTTCCTATCGCCGTGACGAAACTGAGATTTGGGGAGGATTGACATGACCACATTACGCATGATTCCCGGCATTACATACACCCGGAAAAACCTTGAAGCATTGACCGGTATGCCGGACAGAGAGAACCGCCGGATGATACGGGAGCAGAGGCGGCAGGGTGTGCCTATCGTTGCCATGAAAGACGGCGGCTACAAGCTGGCGGAAACGGAGGAAGAAAAGCAAGCCTTACTTTCCATGTACCGCAAGCGGGCATTGGACGAGCTGGGGACATACCGCCGCCTTGCCAGAGCTATGCAGGTGGACGGGCAGATGGAGATGGGAGGTGGAAATGGCTGAACTGCACTTTACCATACCCCTGCCGCCGGTTACAAAGAAAAACAGCCAGCGCATTATGCACAGCAGCAAGACAGGGAAATCGTTTATCATGCCGTCGCAGAAGTACATCGACTACGAGGCAAAAGCTGTGTGGTACTGCAAAAAGGCTGGGGTGCATGAGCCAATCGATTATCCAGTGGAGGTTAAATGCCTGTTTTATATGCCCACCAAGCGGCGAGTGGATTTAACCAATCTGCTGGAAGCTGTTGACGATGTGATGGTCAAGGCGCGTGTGCTGCTGGACGATCACTGCGGCATTATCGTCAGTCATGACGAAAGCCGGGTGCTGTACGACAAGGAGACCCCACGGACGGAGGTGAGCATAACCGCCTATGAATGATTTTGACTATGACATCGTGCAGAAAAAGCGTGTTGCAAGAGGTGCGTTTGCCCATGTAAACCGTAAGCGTGGGAAATGCAGATTGCCCAGTGACTATCTCACTGCGGCGCAGAAAAAGGAGATGAACGGAGCGGTGAAAACTTACAACATCACGCGGCCTATGCCGTTGGATGAATTCAAGGGAATGCCGGACGATCTGCAGCGAGAATACCTGCGGAATATGCAGAGTTGTGGAGCGGCAGCTACATACCTTGCAGACGAGATGGGCTGTTGCAGCGCCACCATCAGAGAATATGGAGAAAAGCTGGGCGTGCCGTTTGTGCGAGGTGGTCGGAACCTTGACTTGTGGCAAAAGAAACTATCGGAGTGGCACACAGCCGAAGTGACGGCAGCAGAAACGCCGGAGAAGCAGACCGACGAAATTGCCCCACCCGCAAGGGGTGCAGAGCTGCTGCACGCACGGCTCACTATCCGGGGAGACCGGGAAAGCGTTTTGCAAAATCTACGCCTGCTTATGCCGAATGAATGTGAAGTCACGGTTGAGTGGTGAGAGGAGAAAACTTGTGAAGGAGCATATTACCACTGGAGGGAAAACGCTTTGCTGGACTTGTAGAAAAGCGTATGGAGGATGCTCATGGACAGAAGTAGACTACACAAAAAAGGGCTGGCCTATACGCTTTGAGCCGGTAAAGGGATGGAATGCAATTCCTACCAAAAATGAAAAATACACATCGTTTTTGGTGGTAAGTTGCCCAAAGTACGATCCTGATGATAGAAAGGAGGATACACATGACGGCAGATTTTGCGGGTATGGGGAAGCGCCTGCGGGAGGCGAGGGAGAAGGAACTTATGTCGCAGAATGATTTGGCTTTGGAATCTGGTGTAGCACCATCGACAATCAGCTATATTGAGTGTGGACACAGCACCGCATCGGTGTGGGTTCTGGCACATATCTGTGATGCGCTTGGGGTATCTATGCAATGGATGGTATACGGGAGAGGAAGAAAATGAGCAGAAAGAGCATATTTACAGTTGCCGGAGGTGCGGCCCTTGGTCTGCTGATTGCCGCCGGGATATTGTGGGGGGAGCTGATTGCCGCCGAAGCAGAATATGCGGTGGAGCAAGAGCCTGATTTGCCTCCGGTGGCGGAAGCAATCCGCCAAGAAACGCCGCAGGAAGCCGCCTACACGAACGAAAGCACCATGACCGTGACAGCATACTGCCCATGCGAAAAATGCTGTGGAGCGTATTCAAACGGCTATACAGCCACAGGAGCGAAAGCCACACAGGGCGTGACCATCGCAACGGACCCGGATGTTATCCCGATGGGTACGGAGGTTGAGATTGATGGGCATATCTACATAGCGCAGGATGTGGGAGGAGCAATCAGCGGAAACCGCATTGACCTGTACTTTGATAGCCACGAGGACGCCCTGCAGTGGGGTGTCCAGGAAAAGATCGTGAGGTGGAGCGAATGAATCAAATCGCGCTGAACGTAGACTGCATGGAGTATATGCAGGCGCTACCGGATAAAGCATTTGATCTTGCCATTGTTGACCCACCGTATGGAATTAGCATTCATGATAGTGGCCGATTGAAAAAATACAATGCCACTGAAACAAGATGGGACGATGCGACTCCAGGTGATGTGTATTTTAGCGAATTAAAAAGATGCAGCAAAAACCAAATAATATGGGGGGGAAATTATTACGATCTTCCGCCTTGTAGGGGATTTGTTATTTGGGACAAAAAGCAGCCGGAAGATATTTCTTTTGCATCTTGCGAATTTGCATGGACTTCTTTCGATACATCTGCGAGAACTTTTTATTACTCGCCGTTGCAAGAAAAGGGGCAAAGAATTCATCCAACGCAAAAGCCCGTGGCATTGTACGAGTGGTTACTGATGAAGTACGCCAAAGAAGGCTGGCGCATACTGGATACACACTTGGGCAGTGGAAGCAGCAGGATAGCGGCCTACAACCTCGGCTTTGAGTTTGTGGGGTGCGAGATCGAACCGACATATTTCCAACTGCAAGAACAGCGGTTTGCGGAACATACGGCGCAAGAAAGGATGTGGTAGGAGTGAAAAGCCCCTGCGTAAAAGATTGCCCGGACAGGCTCCCATGCAGGGCCTGCCGGAAGAGCTGCGAGGCGTTCCGGGCGTATGAGGCCCAGCGGCTGGAGGAAAAACCCTGGGTGGATCGGTCCAACACCGCAGCCCGGGAGCGCCATGTGCGGCAGAGCGCCAGATACGCAAAGGACGGAAAACGACATATGAGATAGGAGGGCCGACAATATGGACGCTGTGAAGTTTATTGAAGAGCACAGAAGAATGTATAAGGTTACTGGGAAACATTTGCCTACTTTGGCTGAGGGAATACCGGCCGAGGACGTTGTAAAAGAAGTAGAGGAATGGGCTGCTGCACATCCGCGTAAGACACGGAAAAGCGTGTTTCTGGAGCAGTACCCGGAGGCGCTGGTTTTCGACGGGGGAACTTTGAGTGCGTGTCCCGTGCTTTTCTCTTTCGGATACAGGAATGCGTACGGGGGATGCGCAAGTCCTTATGGGTCCTGTGCCGATTGCCGCCGCGAGTTCTGGATGCAGGAGGTGGAGTGATGGAACGACTGACGGAAAAACACTATCTTGGCACCGACCATTACATGAAGTGTTCTGGTAATTGCAATGTGGACATGGATTGCATAGATTGCCCATCGTTTGACTGTCTGGTTGAACGCCTCGCCGCCTACGAGGACACGTGGCTGGAACCGGAGGAAATCACGGCAATGCAGCAAACATTGGATGAGTACCACAAGGTAGCTGACCCATTGCTAAGGGCACAGGCTGACGGTCGGCTGGTAGTGCTGCCATTTACCAGGGGGCGCACTTTGCTATGCGAGGAAAACATCGACAGCCCGCGACTTATGAAGGATGTAGATCTTGCAATTCGCTATTGCAGCAGTTGCGGAATTGTGTTTCACATGGGTTACAATGTGTTCTGTGATCTGGTGAAACATGGGAGAATTACTGCGGTAAGCGAGGAGGCGGAGAAAGCATTGGAGGCGATGAATAATGGCTGAATATCATGTTGGATGCGGCGCATTTGGGATTTACGCGGGTACACTAAACAGTAAGAACAAGAACCTATGGCAGAACAAAACGGAGTGCACCGATGAAGCCTTATGTGCTGTGCGCGACTATTTAATACAGGAATGTCTTGGTGGTCTGCACGGTGACAAGTCCTCTGGCGGCTATGAGTGGACGTTAAAAGACGGGAGAGTTGCCAAACTGCTTGTGGCGATTGAGAACGGAGGTGACAACGATGCCTGATTGTAAGGCGTGTGGAAAGTGGTTTGCTACAATGGAGCAGTGCGAGTTGTGCCCGACTTGCGAAAGAGCGTTAGAACGACTGCGCAACTACGCTGCCCCGGTGGTGCACGGGCGGTGGGAATACATCCAGCAAACGCTTAACACGCTCAGTCAGCTTAGGTGTTCGTTTTGTGGGTGGTGGTCTCTTGACCCGTCTATTGATGGTGCCTACAACTACTGCCCCAACTGCGGGGCAAAGATGGACGGAGGTGACGGCGATGCGGCTGATTGATGCGGATGCGCTCCCAAAACTGTTAGATGCCGAATATAAACAAACGATGAAACTGATATGGGAAGGGGAAAAGCACCTTGACAATTTAGCAGAGGGGTTTACGGAGGCCTCCCACATAGCGAAATATATTGCCCCCACCGTTGACGCTGTGCCGGTGGTGCGGTGCAAGGACTGCAAGTACAGTTGCAAAGATGGAAATGGACGTTCCTGCGAAGGCTATTGGTATGAGCTGAGCGAGTACGATGTCACAGTAAAGGACGATGACTTTTGCAGCTACGGAGAAGGGAAGGACTATGATTAAAGACAGCGGAGAAAGAACAAAGTTTCCAAGCGGAGCACTCCGGGATATGCACACGGGCAAGGGACGGATGGATTTGCTCCCTTGGTTGGCTATCATGGAAGTGTCGAAGCACTGCGAGGCGGGTGCTTTGAAATACGGGGAGCATAATGTCGATAAAGGAATCCCAACCCACAGTCTGTTAGATTCCGCCATTCGCCACGCAGCAAAATATTTGGCGGGCTATGTAGATGAGCCGCACCTTGTAGCTGCGGCGTGGAACCTACTGTGGGCGATCGAGATGGAGATTGTCCATCCTGAATGCGTGGACACTCCGTGGAGGGCAGCCGATGGCGAATAAAGACGCAATGCTGGAAGCCTTGGAGGAAATCGAGAACGGTATGTGCCGCATTAAGGAGCGACGGAGCATTTGGCAGAATAGCCTTGTATATGCACTCTGCCAAGCTGTGCGGCTGCTTCTGATGGACAAGATCAAGGAGGGACGGAAATGAGAATTGACGGCAAAACCCTGCCCAACAACCCCATGAAAGCGTACCAGCAGGGAAAGCTGATAGGGACAAAGCAGAATATGGATTTGGTATCCGAAGTGCTGCTTACAAAGTTTGGATTCCATGTGCTGGAGGAAACGCCGGACAGTCACGATACCATGAGCATTGAGTATCTGCAAAAGTGCCTTGTGAAGCTGGTGAATGCAAAGAACAGCGGCTATGTGACCAAGAAAGACATTGCGGACGCTCTGCGGAGCGACTACAAACTAATCAACAACGCAGAGTGAGGAGGCGGGCATGAGCCGAAAACAAACACTGCCGTATGATGTGCGGCTTGAGTGCATCGCCTATGTCAGAGGTTATCCTCGGAGAGTACAGGCATACAACGATGCGCGGAGAGAGATACTGAGCGGCGGAAGCAGTGCAACGGAGGGAATGCCCCGCTCTCCAGGCATTGGTAGGCCGTCCGAAAGCAAGGCGGAGCAGCTTGCCGCAATAGAAAACTGGCCGGAAACCAAGAAAATGCGGGCAGTGGAATACGCCATAGATCGATGTGGGCGGGATTTGGAGAGTGAGAGCATCCGCAAACAGCTTACACAGGGGATCATGCGCAACTGTCAGGGCAAGCACAAGTATTCCCGCAACAAGATTGTTGTTCCGGGGATAAGCGAAGCAACATTCCGCCGGAGAAAAGAAAGATTCCTGTTCGACATTGCTACATATTGTGGTTTCGCAGGAAAAGATGAGCCAAATTCCACCTAATGATGTGCTACAATAGGTACAGTGGATGATAAGGCATAGTCATCCACCCGTCTTTCCACTCAACCCGTTTCCTCCATCTTATGCGCCGCCGGTATTGGGCGCACCTTTTGGCACCGAAAGGTCATACCGGCACAAACAGCCTGTAGGGAAACCTATAGGCTGTTGTTATATGCCGTGCGCTCGTTGCACCCCACGATCAGGGGCGGGAGGTCGCACCTCCCACACGGCACCTATATATGCAGGCGTAGCTCAGTCGGATAGAGCGGAGCAAGGCAAATGTCGGGTTTCTGTCGCTGGTTCGAGTCCAGCCGCTTGCACAAGAGGCCGGGTAGCACCCGGACACTGTGAGACCGTTCGTCGTGGCTCACATGGAAATGACAATGCTCGCTGAAAACTGCGCGTGAGGATGCGTCCTCCTTGCCATGACCGAACAGCGGCGCTTGAGATGCTTGCGGGGCCTCAAGCGGGCATGAGCGTGTGACAATCTAAGCGGGAAGACGGCCAATATGCGGCATAGGTGCCCCGTAAGGGGAGACCACAGCGAGTGACGGGGACTTTCCCTGAAGCGCTAAAGCAGGGCAGGACTGCAATGCCGCACCAACCACACAAGCGGGCGAGGAAGCGCGAGAAGTTAAGTACACACAAGCTGTGGCCACAGCGGCGGACAGTTAATCCGCAAAAACAGTGTGCGGCTGATGAAAAGGCGCGGCGCGGTGTGGTGCCAAAATAACTGTGTAACCCATGTTTGAGAGCTTCCAGAAGGCCGCATGGGAGGGGAAAGACTGTTACTGTAGCCAAGGGGTGGGGGCTGGTGACAAACAAGGAGGGTTTACATGGAGGATATTTCGAAGCTTCCGTATGCTGCATGGCTGGAAGAAGCCATAGAAACAGTTGTAGGTGTATCGCCAAAATCGATCTGTATTGCAGCAACGGCGCATGATGGAACGACATTCACAGGGTATTACAATGCTGATGCGCAAGATAAGGCTGTGTTTTCGCACCACATCCAAAGCGATGTAACGATGGATATCATCAGGAATAATGCCGACATGATTAAATCCATATTATCCGAGGCAGGAGATGAACAGGAGTGATACATAATGGCAACAAAGAAATCTACTGCCATTGCAAAAACAAAGGATAACCGACCGGAGACCGGCAGAGGCGGCAAAAGGAACTTTCCTTCCTGCCTCCCTGACCTCAGTAGCGATGAAGATAGAGCGCTTGTATCTCAGCTCCTTACAGAGGTGCTTGTAGAGTATAGACAACCAAAGGTAAAGAGTGACGAAGAACTCAAGGAGAGAATAAACGACTATTACGCGCGCTGCGCACAGACAGGGCAGACACCAACAGTAGAGGAACTATTCCTGTCTACCGGCTACGCAATTAGCACAGTTAAGGACTGGGAATACGGGAGACGCAAGGGATTTAGCCCCGAAACAGCGGCCATAATTAAAAAAGCTAAGGGTTTTATGCAGACTTTTGACGCAAAACTTGTGGTTTCCGGGAAGCTAAATTTCCTTGCCTATTGCTTCCGTGCCAAGAACTATTACGGCATGGTGGACAAGCAGGAGATGGTTTTGACACCGAACCAACCGCAGATTGAGGGCCTGACTCCCGAACAGCTCCAGCAGAAGTACATCGAAGCCAGCGACTTTGATGCAAAATGAGCCGAAACCGAGCGACTTTTGCACGACTTTCCGTTAATTTTGGGAAAGTGGGCAAGAAAAATCCCGCCTTTATACACGGAATCTTGTAAACGACTATGATTTTGGGGTAAATAAGCGACTTTGGCGCAGGCGCATGCGACTTTCACAGCGACTATGCCAGCGACTTTCCCGGAGCGCCACGCACGGCGAAGCAGCCGCCGGAGACCCCAGGCCGACACCGCCGGAGCAGGGGAAAGTCACCGACAAGGCCACAGGGGAACAAGGACGGCGGCAAGCTGGCAGCGCAAGCGGTAAGCCACGGAGCATGGGACAACGCCACGCCATAAGGCCATAAACAACGGCCACAGGACAAGCAGGACGGCGGCGGTATAGGGGATAGCCCCAAACATTAAAACGCCTTACAGGTGCGTTAAAATGGCAAATAAGGCATATGACAGAAAAGCCCCCGGAATACACCGAGAGCAAATGAAAACCCCGCACAGCTTGCGCCATGCGGGGCGGTGGTCATTTCTGGAGTTTGGCCAGATCGAAAAGCAGAAGAATAGGCTGCAACAGGATATACAACAGGATCACGGGCGGCACCTCCTTTCATGCCGATTGTAGCACGGCTGGCCGTGTGCGTCAATTGTCAATGCGGTACGGAATGCCGTTGACGATGCGGGCGTACTCCCGCCCGTTGATGCTGCCGGAGATGCGGCGGTCCTCGCTGATCCACCAAATAACGTCAGGGTCATATGCCCAGTTGATCCAGTACTCGGCCCCCCGGTATACGATGTGGGCACCGCTGTGCCTCATGTAGTCGATGTTGCCGATAATGTGCTCGCCGGTGATCCGCTGCGGTAATATGCGCGTCATGGTGTCGCCCTCCTCATGCAAACGTAAATCTGCGGGTTGTTGTCGTCTTGGTGTAACGGGCTGCCACCTCCGGCATATCTCGCTTGATGGCGGCGGTGTCCACCCTGGAGGATGTAACCGCCTTATAGGTGGCCTTGTGTTCTGACCCCGCCAGGGATTCCACCCCGGCGGCGGTCATGCGCTCTTTTAGCTGGTCTTTGAGGCTTTCCACCATTGCGGCGGCTTCCTCCTGCATCCGGATATACTCCGCAAGCTCTCTCATAATGCAGTCAATGTTCATGTTATGCCCTCCGTTCATAGTAATTTTCCCATGTGCGAACCCTGCACCACCTGGAAAGACCGGCGGCGAACCCGTCCCGCTCGGTAGCGGACGGAAAACAACGGGTGTATGTGGATTCCCCCTCACGGGGCGACCACGACACATAAAACATCATATAACCCATGATATAGCCCCCCTTAAAACAAGATAAACAGATTCGAGCAACGCCCGATAATGGCGTATAACTGCCCGGTTTCGGTGTCCTCGACGAGCCCGCCGTTAATACCATACACGCCGGAAGAATAGCCCACCTTTTCAAGCCTGCGTAGCGTGTAAATATACTCGCTTGGCTTGTTGGTGTAATCCTCAGCCACTCCGAGCCGCACAAGCTCCCGAAGTTCCCTTTGCTTATACTTCCTCATTGCTGCACCTCCTGGGCGGACCGGAGCGCCTTATATACGCGGTTAGCCGCCTGAAACAGTGCGCGGGCTTGAGTGTCTAACCACTCTTCCCGGCTGTTGGGTCTGCGCTCCCCGTTGCGGGTGCGCTTGAGTTCGGACGGGCAGCACAGGCGCGCGGCAATGTCGCCGTTGTAGATCAGGGAGCATCCCCCCCAGCTGTAGGCGCTCCAATCGTCCGCGCCGTTTAACAGGGCCTTGCGAAGCACGCGCGGGGCCAACAGGTCATCCGCGTCGATGTAACCGCCCTCGGCGGCTTCTGCAAGCTGTTCTACCATCTCAAGGGCGTACACGGTAACGCCCTTATCCCATGCGCTGCGGTCCTTGCGCTGCTCCAGTGTCTGCGCTGCCTTTGCAAGTACTGTTGTATAATCCATTGTATTACCTCCCGGCCCTATGGCCTTATCTCTTGCCAACGGCTGCCGGATGTGGTATACTCTCCGTGCTGGCCTGTTGGCTGGTGTGGGGGGAGCGTATCCGCGTTGCTTGACCGGCGGCGGGTGCGCTCCTCTGATGTACGGATACCATTATATCAGATTATATGTAATTGTCAATAGCAAAATCATGATTTTGCGTAATTTACAGAGATCAGGCCACGCGCTACATGACCGGGGCGGGGGATATAGAGTGCGGGAGCGGGGCCGGGTAAGCCCCAAAATGCCCGCAAAAAATAAAAGAGAAAAAACAAAAAGGCGGCTTGACATTTACGCTTACTGTGTGATACAATAACCGTAGAAACCAATCCAGTTTTGGATTGACTCCAAAGGAGGAGAGCCGTATGAAAAACGTGGTTGCATATATCCGCGTGAGCACAGACGGGCAAACCGGAGAAGATAAGTTTGGTCTGGACGTGCAACGCGAACAGATAGAGGAATACTGCCGCAAGAACGACATGAACATCGTGCGTTGGTTTTCCGACGAGGGAGAGAGCGGCGCAAAGTACCGCCCCGGGTTCGACGAGATCGTTTACGGAGAAGTGAACAACCCCCCTTACGAAGCTGTCGTAGTTGCGAAATCTGACCGAGTGGCCAGAGACATCAACATATACTTTTACTACCAGGGCGCACTGTTGCGCAAAGGCATTGAGCTAATCAGCATCTGCGAGGACTTCGGGCAATTCGGTGTATTTGCCGGGATGCTCAAGGCGTTCACCCTGACGTGCGCCGAAATGGAGAGAGACAACATCAACAAGCGCACGAGCGCTGGTAGAGCAGTTAAAGCCTCCCGTGGCGGCTATTCTGGCGGTCGAGCACCTATGGGGTATGAAGTTCGAGGTGGTGCGCTCTGCATCAACGAGAAAGAAGCGGCTGTTGTCCGGCGAGTATTTGAGCTTCGGGACGGCGGCGTGACGCTTAATGGAATCGTGGACAGCCTTAACAAGGACGGGTATACCACCCGGAACGGGAAGCCGTTCGTTATCAGCACGGTGCAAAGTATCGTGAACAACCGGAAAACCTACGAGGGATTTTACCGGTACGGTAAAAACAAGGAATGGGTCAAGGGGCAGCATGAGCCTATTTTGCACCCCGAAGAAAGGGGGCGAGTTGGATGAAGGTTGGATTTATTCGCGTCTCCACAGAAGATCAGAACACAATTCGGCAAGAAATCCTAATGAAGCAGCTTGGGGTAGAGCGAGTATATATTGAAATAGCGAGTGGCAAGAGCCGCACAGGCAGGCCGCAGCTGGAGGCGATGATGGATTTCGTCCGAGAGGGCGATGTGGTCATTGTTGAAAGCATCAGCCGCTTTGCCAGAAGCACGAGGGACTTGTTGACGCTGGTAGAGCAGCTCACAGAAAAAGGTGTGGGCTTTGTATCGCAGAAGGAATCCATTGACACGAATACGCCGCAGGGCAAGTTCATGCTCACGGTGTTTGGTGCAATGGCAGAGCTGGAACGGGAGCAGACCTTACAGCGGCAGAGAGAAGGAATTGCGGCTGCAAAAGCGGCTGGCAAGTACAAAGGCCGTCAGCCGATAGCAATCAGCGATGATCTGCTTAAAACGGTGCATGAGCAGTGGTACAATAACGAAATTACCACGGCCTATGCGGTTAAGCGACTGGGTGTAAGCCGGAATACCTTTTACCGCCGGATGTGGGACTACGAGGATTCCGCAGGGATTCCGAGACGTCGTTGAGGGGGAGAAAGAACCATGAAAAAGAGCAATGCGAAGCCCGCTGACAAGAAGATGATAATCGTTTTTGTCATTCTGATGATTGCTATTATAGCTTTTGCAACCAGTAGCAAGAGCGGCGAACAGGCGCCTGCCGAAGAAGACCAGTACACCCCCGCAAGCTTCGAGGAGATTTACCAGGCTTACAAAGATAACGAGTTTGTGGCAGATGACCTATACAAAGGCAGACGGTATGAGGTAACCGCCACAATCAACGGGATGGAAACCGGTGGGCTTATGAACATGACCGGCGGGGCGACCTTGACGATGGAAAAGAAGATTGGGAATACAATCGTTGTATTTCTTGCTGAATTTGAGCGAGACCAAGAGGAAAACTTGAAAAACATTAAAGTCGGAGACGAAATCACATTTGAGGGGACTTGTTATAGCGCAGGTTCTTGGTCAGATTGTGAACTTGTAAACTAACTTTGCACAAAACCAAATAGAATGGACTACCGATTATTCGGCAGTCCATTTTTTATTGCAGGAGGACAAATGGATTATCGGAAGATTGCGGAGAGCATCAAAAACCGCATAGAGAAAACGCATGACCGAGAAGCCTACAAGGATTTGCTGGCGTTGTGCATTGGGTACGAAGCGGAAGATTTTGCTGCGGCGCACCAGTTAAATTCCGAAGTCCGAAAGATGACCTCCGAAGCACTTCGCAACGGAAACCCAAAAGACGCGGAGTATTTCTACACGCTGCATAAGCAATCCATGCTGTTTGATGCGCCGCATGATTTCGATACCTTCTTGCTGTATGTGGAGATGGACAGAAAGCCGGAGAAGCGGTTTTATGCTCCACGCAGGCGGTATCTAAGACCTATTGTGCAGGGGTATCAAGATGTGCTTGACGGCAAGTTAAGGCTGCTGACCATTTCTCTGCCGAAAAGAGCCGGGAAAAGCCAGCTCGGAATCAATTTCATCAACATGATTTCCGGCAGAAACCCGGATAAATCGTCCCTTATGGAAGGCACGGGCGATGACCTTGTGCGGAGCTTCTACAACGGCTGTCTGGAGTATCTGCAAACGCCCAACGAGTATTTGTTCTACGATGTGTTTCCGGATGCTCCCTTGGTGCAGACCAACGCAGACACGAAAATCATCAATCTGCGTTCAAAATCTCGATTCCCTACGGTCATGTGCCGGTCGATTGACGCGCGGCAAGTGGGTTTGTCGGAGGCAACCAATGTCCTGTACTTGGATGACTGCGTGGAGGGCAGAGAGGAAGCGAAAAACCGTCAACGGCTGGATGATAAGTGGGAAGTAATTTCCGGCGATATTTTAGGTCGTGCCATTGAGGGTACGCCTATTGTGGCCACCGGGACGAGATATTCCCTGTATGACCCCATAGGGCATTTACAGGAAGAAGCACAAAAAGGCGGCTGGACATGGAAAGCCATTGAAATCCCCGCCCTTGACCTGATTACAGACGAAAGCAATTATGAGTATGAGCGGGAGGGGAAAAAAGTTTTTACCACCGCTTATTTCCGTGAGCAGAGAGAGCTTCTGAGTGCGGAACAGTTTGAAAGCGAATTTCAGCAGCAGCCTTTTGAAGCAAAGGGGCTGCTTTTCAATAAGTCGGAGCTGAACTATTTCTTTGAACTGCCGGTAGATCGTGACCCGGATGCAATCATTGCCGTGGCAGACACCGCAGAAAGCGGGAAAGACAGCACGGCCATGCCTGTTGCGGATTTATACGGAGAGGAAGTCTACATCGTGGATGTGGTGTACGATGATTCTCCCGCAGAGGTCACAAAGCCGGAATGCGCAAAGTGCCTGATTGATAACAAAGTGGGCGATGCGCTGTTTGAATCCAACAATGCAGGTATGTATTTTGCAAGAGATGTTGCGGAGCTTGTGAAAAACGCAGGATTCAACACCAGCATACGGACAAAAAGGACGATTTCCAACAAGCAGACAAGAATTGAGTTTGCATCAGACGGAATCAAGAAACATTTCTACTTCAAGCATCCGTCAACATACAAGCGAGGGTGTCAATACTGGGGATTCATGCAGGAAGTGACCACCTATGTCAGAAGCGGAAAGGTGGCACACGATGACGCTCCCGATTCTCTATCGCTGCTGGAAAACGAGATCAGAAACCGTATCAGCGGCAAGATTGAAATATTCAAAAGACCGTTCTAAGAGGTGATGATATTGAGACAGATGTTTGGTAGAAAGGTCATTTATTCCGATGTTACCGAGGTAAACGAGGGCAATATTGCAAATATTTTGCAAAAGGCAATGGTTATCCACACCGCAAACCGGGCAGACATGGAATATTTATACAGGTACTATAAAGGCGATCAGCCTATCCTTGCGAGAGTAAAGGATGTACGCCCGGAGATCAACAACAAGATTGTCGAAAACCGGGCAAACGAGATCGTGTCCTTCAAGGTCGGCTACTTGATGGGAGAGCCTGTACAGTATGTCAGCAGGATAGCCGATGAAAAAGCGGCTGAAATGGTGACAAAACTGAACGATTATGTTTTGTCCGAGGACAAACCGGCAAAGGATAAGGAACTGGCAGACTGGTTCCACATCTGCGGAACGGCTTATCGCATGGTCATGCCGGACACACCGGAAGATGAAGATGAAGCCCCGTTTGAGATTTATACCCTTGACCCCCGGTTTTGCTTTGTGGTGTATTCCGTGCAGCTGGGAAATCCTCCCCTTATGGCGGTCAAGTATGTCAAAATGGAAGATGGGACAGTCGTTTTCAGCTGTTACACAAAAGACCACTTCTACGAGGTGACCGACACATGGAAAATCACCAGAAGTGAGCCGCAGATTTTGGGAATCCCCATCATCGAGTACCCGGCAAACCGGGCAAGACTTGGCGCATTTGAAATCGTACTGAATCTGCTGGATGCAATCAACAATGTGGAATCCAATCGCATGGATGGCGTGGAGCAGTTCGTGCAGTCCTTGCTTCTGTTCCATAATGTGCGTATTTCCGAAGAACAATATTCTGCACTGCGGCAGGATGGAGCGATTCAGTTTGAGGATATTGACCCGCAGAAGAAAGCGGAGATCAAAAACCTTGTCACGGAGCTGAACCAGACGCAGACACAGACCCTTGCGGACAATCTGTATAACACAGTGCTGACTATTTGCGGGATGCCCAATAGAAACGGCGGTTCTTCCACCTCTGACACCGGGTCTGCGGTCATTATGCGTGACGGCTGGTCTGCGGCAGAAGCAAGGGCAAAAGATTCCGAGCTGGTATTCAAGCGTTCCGAAAAAGAGTTTCTGAAAGTGCTTTTGCGGATTTGCAATGACTTGAGCGACTTGTCTTTGAAACTGTCCGCAATCGAAATCAGATTTACCCGGCGGAATTATGAGAACATTTCCGAAAAGGCAAATGTGCTGGTTACCATGCTGGGCAACGGAAAAATTGCGCCGCAGCTTGCATTTACACATTGTGGCCTTTTCAGCGACCCGCAGCTTGCGTACAAGATGAGCATGGAATATCTGGAGGAAAACGGAGGAAACAATGGAATTAACGATGGAGATGGTACGGACGATCAACGAAATCCTCAAGAACCGCAATCAAGCGGAGGTGAAAGTGGAGAACGGGAAGATCGTGGTGCTTGAAGTACGAAGAAAGAAGAAATACTGAGTGGGTCTTGCAAGGGCTTGACCGACAGCCGAGGGGCTATCCGAAAGGGTAGCCCCTTTATTTTTTCGATTTACCCGCCGCAAGGTGATAAATGGTCAGGGACGACCTAAAAACGCAAACGGGAGACAACCCGCAAAAACAGAGAATAGTGCTGAGTGAACAGCCTTGTTAAACGCAGGAGGTAATCAAAATGGCAAAAATCGACACCAGCAGAATCGCCGGTTATGCGGACATGTCTTTGGAGGACAAGCTGAAAGCGCTGGAAGCGTTTGAGTATAACGACAACGCATCCGAGCTTGAAAAGCAGAAAGCGGCAGTTTCCAAGGCAAATTCCGAGGCCGCAGAGTGGAAAAGGAAACACAATGCTCTGTTGAGCGAGGACGAGCAGAAGAAACAGCAGCAGGCGGAGGACATTGCCGCTATGCAGAAGGAGCTGAATGAGCTTCGCCGCGACAAGACTGTATCTCAGTACACGGCCAAGTTCATTGCACAGGGCTATGACGAAAAGCTTGCTGCCGATACCGCCAAGGCAATGGCTGACGGCAACACTGATAAGGTGTTTGCCAACCAGCAGGTTTTTTTGGAGACATACGCAAAGCAGGTGAAAGCCAGCGCAATGCAAGGCACACCCAAGCCCGCTTCCGGGTCCGGATCGAATGGTGCAGACTTTTCCAAAAAAGCTGCCGATGCGCAAAGCACCGGCAATTTTGCGGAGGCGGCGTACTATACCCGCCTAATGAATCAAGACAACAACACACAGTAAAGGAGAATGAATTAAAATGGCAGATACTTTTGCTACCAGCTTCGGAGTGCTGAATTACTCCGGTATGCTCTTCAACAAGGGCAACACCCGCACCCCTCTGTCTTCCATCATCGGAAGCCGGGCAAAAACCACCAACCATGTCGAGTTCGTCACAGGACAGGAATACAGCTCTGCCGGCGGCACCCAGCCCGCAATCAGCGAGACCGCGTCCCTGACTGCACCTGATGCAACCGTGGTGACCCGCACCCAGAAAACCAATGTCACGCAGATTTTCCAGGAGACCGTAGGTGTTTCCTACGCCAAGATGTCCAACATGGGCACTCTGTCCGGCGTGAATATCGAGAATCAGCAGGCGAACCCCATCAATGAACTGGATTTCCAGGTGGGCGCAAAGATTCAGAAGATTGCCCGGGATATGGAGTTCACCTTCATCCAGGGCGCATACAACAAGGCCGCGGACGATTCCAAGATCAACAAGACCCGTGGCCTGACCACCGCCATTACCACCAATGTTACCGCTATGGCAACCAAGCCCCTGGGCCTGTGGGATGTAGCCGACATGGTGAAGAAGATTTACGGAGCAAACGCCCCCACAAATGGCCTGGTGCTGTGGTGCGATGCCGTGACCATGTTCCAGATCAATGCGGATGCCGTGCAGAACGGTCTTACCGTGGTTCCCGCCGCCCGTGAGATTAACGGTATCGCGCTGTCCAGCGTAATCACTCCCCTTGGCGTGGTTTATCTGTACCTGGGCGAGTGCCTGCCCGCTGGCACCGCACTGCTGCTGAATCTGGATGTTATCTCCCCTGTGTACCAGCCTGTTCCCGGTAAGGGTAACTTCTTCCTGGAGCAGTTGTCCAAGACTGGTGCTGGTGAGAAGTATCAGCTGTTCGGTCAGGTAGGTCTTGACCACGGCCCCGAATGGTATCATGGCAAGTTCACCGGTATTTCCACCGATTTCACTGCGCCCACCTACAGCCGCAGCGTGTTCATCGCCAATGACGCAAGCAATCCTGTAAACACCAAAGCTGTGACCGGCTGATAAAGGAGGGCGGGAAGTATGACCGAAGCTGAAAAGACAGAGCTTTTAGCTACTATGACAGACCAGCAAGGAAGCGTGCTTTCCGCCTACCTTGCTATTGCTGGGGATAAAGTGCTGCGCAAACTATACCCGTTTGACGACACGATTAAAGAAGTCCCCGAACGGTATCACATGACCCAAGTGGAGATTGCTGCATATCTGCTGAACAAGCGCGGAGCAGAGGGCGAAACAGCGCACAGCGAGAATGGTATTTCCCGATCCTATGAGGACGGCGATGTGCCGTCCTCCCTTTTGCGTGACATTGTCCCTTATGCGGGGGTGGTGAAATGAGATGTATGGATCGGAACAAATCGGCATTTTGGTATCTTCTGTATGACGGGAAAACTATGAATATGTCCGATGACGGCTACGAAACCGGGCAAATGTCCGTGAAATACAAGGACGCAGTAAAAATGCTCGCGAATATCTCCCCTGCATCCGGGGCGGCGCAAGTGGAGCAATTCGGGCAATTTGTTTCCTATGACAAGGTCATCGTCACGGATGATATGGATTGCCCCATTGCAGAAGATACCGTTTTGTTTGTGGACAAAAATCCGGAATATAAGGATGGGAAACCGCTTTATGACTACATCGTAAAGCGCGTGGCCAAATCTCTGAATTCTATCTCTATTGCCATAAGCAAGGTGAATGTGTCGTGAAGCACAAGGTTGTTACCACCCTCTCTCCATCCGGCGTACAGCAGATGATCGATTCCGTTCGGGAGTACCGGGAATGGATAAAAAACGGCTGCGCAAGGCTTTTGGAGCGCCTTGCACAAGAGGGATACGAAGTGGCAAGCGCAGGCTTTGCGAGCGCCGAATATGACGGAACAAACGATGTAACCGTGTCTGTCGAAGATCGAGGAAAAATAAAGGCCGTTGTCGCCGTTGGCGGCACGGTCTTATTTATTGAATTTGGCACAGGCGTAACATACCCGGATAATCACCCGGAAGCAAGGGACTTGGGAATGGCGCGCGGAGAATATGGCCAAGGACGCGGGAAACAATCCACATGGGGTTATTACGGAGAACCCGGTACAAACGGAACCGTTGTAGGAGAAAGAGAAAAGGGGACGCTTGTTCTTACACATGGTAATCCGGCCAATATGCCCATGTATAACGCCGTAAAAGAATTGGAGTTGCGGCTTGGAGAAATCGTAAAGGAGGTGTTCGGATGATTGATGTGGAGCGGATGATTTTTACCCCGATTGCAGAAGGCTTGCGAAAGAAGTTCAAGGGGATAGATGTTTCCGGGGCGTATATAAAATCTCCCCCCAAGTTCCCCCACGCAAGCATTGTGGAACAGGACAATTACACGACCACATCTAATCAGGACAGTTCCGGCACAGAACGGTTTGCAACCGTCATGTATGAGGTCAATGTCTACTCCAACAAAGCCGGAGAAAGCAAAGCAGAATGCCGCAGCATCCTGTCAGAAATCGACAAAATGCTGTATGCAATGAATTTCACACGCATTTCCATGACCCCCGTCCCAAACATGGACAGTGCGTCAATCTATCGTTTAGTGGCACGATACCGTGCCGAAACGGACGGAACATCCATTTACCGAAGATAATGTGACAACGAAAAGAAAGGAATGATGACTTATCGCTATCTCTACCTATAAGATTTTTCTGATGGTAAAAGCCGCATCCGGCGGCACTTATACCAAACTGGTGGACATCAAGGAGTTCCCTGACCTTGGCGGTGATCCTGAAATGCTGGAAACCACCACCCTGTCTGACAAGATGCAGACCTACATCGCCGGTATTCAGTCTATGGACGGCCTGAGTTTCACGGCGAACTACACGCTGACCGATTACAAGGCGCTGAAAGCGAAAGAGGGCACAGAAGCGGATTATGCCGTCTGGTTTGGCGGCACGGAGACCGGCGGTTCTGTTACCCCCACCGGCTCTGACGGCAAGTTCTCCTTCAAGGGGCAGCTTTCCGTGTATCCCACCGGCGGCGGCGTAAACGAAGTAGTGGGCATGAATATCACCATCGCACCCACCTCTGTCATCACTTTGGATGACGGCGAGTAAGGAGGAATTATGGCAAAGAAAATGGACATCGAGCACAACGATGTGAAATATGTGCTGGAATACACCAGAAAATCTGTGGAGATGATGGAGCGGCAGGGCTTCGAGATCGAGGAATTGCAGCGCAAGCCCATGACCTATCTGCCCGCCCTGTTTGCTGGCGCTTTTTTGGCGCATCACCGCTATGTAAAGCGTGATGTTATCGACAAGATTTACGCCCAGCTGCCCAACAAGGGAGATATGCTGGGCAAGCTGGTGGAAATGTATAGCGAACCCATCGTAGCGCTCATGGATGATCCCGAAGCCGAGGGAAACGCCAGCTGGACGGTGGACTGGTAAGCGAACCGCCGCCCGATAAAGAGGGGGGCAATACCCCCCTCTACGCTTACACGGAAAAGTTCTATGAGGCTTTTCCTTATTACCTTGCAATAGGCATGACCTACGAGCAGTTCTGGGAAATGGATTGCGAGTTGGTCAAGTACTACCGCAAGGCAGCGAAAATCAAGCAGGCCTTGGATAACCAGCAAGCATGGTTACAGGGTGCGTATTTCTATGAAGCCTTGGCGGATGTTTCGCCTATTCTTCATGCGTTCGCAAAGAAGGGCGCAAAGCCCATTCCGTATCGAGATTCCCCCTATCCTGTTGGCGTGAATGACAAATCACCCGATAAAGCGGAGAAAGAGAAGAAAAACGATAACCGTGCAAAGGCAGTTATGGAAATGTTTATGATTGCCAACAATAAGAGGTTCGAGCCGGGAGGTGAAAAGCATGGACAATCTTGAAATCCAAGGGCTTGAGTTCCAAATCAAAGAGAACAGCGACAGTGCCGTTGCGTCTTTGGGACGGCTTGAAAAAGCGTTGTCCTCCCTAAAGACGGCTACTTCCGGCGGAGCGTCCGGCGTAAGAACTGCTGCAAATCAGATTGCTGCGCTCAATAAAGCGCTGTCTGGGTCCGGTGCAGTTGGGCAAAAACTTAAATCTATCGCTGCCGGACTAAAGGCCATATCCGATGTTGGAACCGTTAAGATTCCAAAATCGCTTGGGACTAATATGCAATCTCTCGGAACGGCACTATCCGGGATTTCCGATGGTGATATAGACAAACTCTACAATGTCGCAGATGCTTTGCGCCCGCTATCCGAACTGGAAGGTGCGCACATGCGTTCGTACATCAACCAGCTCAGCGCTTTTCCGGACATTGTGCGCGACCTCCGCGCCGCAGACATTGACGAGTTTTCAAACCAAATGACCCGGCTTGCAAATGCGCTGAGACCGTTTGCCACAGAAATGCAACATGTAGCCGATGGATTTAGTGCCATGCCGTCTCGAATTCAGCGGCTCATAACAACGACCGAGAAGTACAGCAACACGGTAAACAAAGGATCCGCCCAAACGAGCCGATTTGGGATTTCCCTCAAAAGCATAAAAACGGCAGGGGTTGTGGCCGGAATTCGTATGATACGCCAGGGAATCAGCAAGGCCATCACTGAATCAAATGCCTACCAAGAGGATTTGAACCTGTTTACCGTGGCTATGGGTCAATACGCAAAAGAAGCCAAAGAGTATGCGGAAAATGTTGGCGATATAATGGGCATTGACCCCGCAAAATGGATGCGGAATCAGGGCGTATTTAACACTTTGCTGTCCGGCTTCGGCTCTGTCGCAGACCGTTCTTACCTAATGAGTAAGAACCTTACACAGCTCGGCTATGACATTTCCTCGTTCTTCAACATTTCCGTTGAAGATGCTATGCAAAAGCTGCAATCCGGCGTTTCTGGCGAATTGGAACCGTTGCGTAGATTGGGCTATGACCTGTCGCAAGCCAAACTGGAACAAACCGCATTGACGCTGGGAATCGAAAAGTCTGTTTCCGCCATGACGCAGGCAGAAAAGGCGGAGCTGCGTTACTACGCCATTATGACACAGGTAACAACGGCGCAGGGCGACATGGCTCGAACCTTAGAAGCGCCAGCTAACCAGTTGCGCATTTTTAAGGCACAGATTGAGATGACAGCCAGGTCTATCGGTAATATCTTTATTCCTATCTTGATGAAGCTTTTGCCGATCGCCATTGCTATAGCTAAGGCAATTCGGAAACTTGCGGACGCTATCGCTAAATTGTTCGGATTTGAGTTGTCGGACATTGATACTTCCGGTGTAAAGAATCTTGCAAGCGGGGCAGAAGACACCGCAGCTGGCCTTGATGATGCCACCAGCGCGGCAAAAGAACTGAAAAAGTCCGTTATGGGCTTTGATGAGCTTAACATTCTGAACGGCAACACTGCGTCTGGGTCTGGTTCTGCAGGTGTGTCCGGAGGCAGCGGTTTTGACTTTGAATTGCCTGAGTATGATTTTATTGGCGATGCTGTAAGTAAGCAGATTGATGAAGTCACGCAGAAGCTCAAAAATGCGCTCCCGTGGATTCTTGCCATTGGCGCCGGATTAGCGGCGTGGAAACTTGGCCCAAAACTCGGCCTTAATTTGCAAAAAACCATTGGACTTGCTGTGGGCATTTATGGTGCGCTTACGCTTGTACAGAACATTTTAGATTCGATCGTAAACGGTGTAACGCAAGAAAACATGGCCGGGATGATTTTCGGCATGACGCTTGCCGTGACAGGACTGTATGTCGCTCTTGGGCCGGTGGCTGGAGGAATTACAGCCATTGTTTCCGGGCTTGCTGTTTTGGCCGTTGCGTTTACTGATGCGGAGAAAAATGGATGGAATTTCCAGAATCAAATGCTTGCTGTTGCTGGAATTCTCGCGGCTGGCGTAGGCATCGGCATTTTGACCGGTTCCTTTATCCCGCTTCTTATCGGAATGATTGCATCGCTGCTGCTTAGCGTTACTACGGCGACCGGGCACGGGCAGGAACTTATTGAAGGAGTCAAAGAAACGCTAAAGGGATTTATTGATTTCTTTGCGGGAATTTTTACTGGAGATATAGAAAGAGCTACGAATGGAATCGCTGGAATCTTTAACGGTCTTGGGAAAGCGATTGGTGCTGTAATTGACGGTATAAGAGATTGGTTTAACGGATTGTTGGATTGGATTGACCAGAAAACAAACGGAAAGTTGAAGCCGCTTATTACCGGAATCAAAGCTATTGTAACCTCCGTTTTTGGCAACATCAAGCAAACCGTCGGGAATGTAATCAACGAAATTAAGACGATTTTTTCCGGGCTAATCAAGTTTATCTCCGGCGTTTTCTCTATGGATTTTGACAAGGCGTGGGAAGGAATTAAGGACATTTTCAAGGGTGTATGGAACACCATAATCGATCTGCTTAACGGCGCAATCAATATCATCATCAGAGGGCTGAACTGGCTCATTAAGCAGATGAATAAAATCAGTTTTGATGTTCCTTCGTGGGTGCCGGCCATTGGCGGGAAGTCTATCGGTGTGAACATTTCCTATATCAGTGAGAATGTGCTTCCGCATCTTGCAAAAGGTGCAGTTATCCCGGCAAATGATGAATTCCTTGCTGTGCTTGGCGATCAGCCCCACGGGAACAACATCGAAGCGCCGGAAGGCCTTATTCGTAAAATTGTCCGGGAGGAATCCGGCGGTTCCAGCGAAATTCACGTCACTATCGTTCTCGATAGTGTAACTGGGAAGAAATTGTTTGATACGGTGGTCAGAGAAAACAACGCCGTTGTCCGGGCGACTGGGGCAAGTCCTCTTGTCACATAAGGAGGTCAAATGGCAATTTTAACCATTACAAAGGCAGACGGGACGATTGTCCCGCTGCCTGACCCCAGCGAATATTCGTGGGGTCTACAAGATGTTGATGCAGACGGAACGGGGCGAAACCAAAGCGGAGATTTGTTCCGTGACCGTGTGGCAAGCAAGCGAAAGCTAACTCTATCGTGGCCACCCATGAAAGCCGCTCCTATGTCTACGCTGCTACAAGCGGTTGATGATGTGTTTTTCGATGTAAGTTATCCAGATGCAATGACCGGAACCACAAGGAAAATGACCGCATATGTTGGCGACAGAACGGCTCCAATGTATAGCCTTATTGATGGTGCATATCAATGGAATGGGCTATCTATGAACTTCATCGAGAGGTGAGCCATGCACACTGTAACAGACGCATTTCATGCTGCGTGTTCGGCACCGGGGCGTGAAATTACCAGCAAAATCAATTTCAATGGAACAACAGACCTCCCCGCATCGGAGGTACAGGAGATTGTTGTAACAGAGCAGTTTGGCTCGTCGGACGGCGTGACCATCGGTGCGGCGTTTTCGTCCAGTTGCAAGGTGACGATGTACAAGCAGGACAATCTCCCGCTGAACGGTGCATTTTTTATTCCATCTGTTGGAATCATGGTGGGCGGCGAAGCCCAGTATGTCCAAAAGGGCAAATATTACATCCCCACGGACGGCGTAGAAGAAAGCGGGAAGTTGTGGGTAACTATCACAGGATATGACCGCATGGCCAGTCTGACGGATGATTATGTGCCTACCATTGATTTCCCCGCCACTCCTGTGCAGATTCTCACAGATGTGTGTACGCAAGGAAATGTCACTGCTCCCTCTGTAGCTTTGCCGGATATTCAAATTGCTGCCCCCTACACAGGGTCACTGCGCCAGCAACTCGGATGGCTGGCGGGGCTGATCGGATGCAATGCAAAATTTGGTTCCGACGGCGAACTAAAATTCTGCTGGTACTCTGATAGTATTTCTGTTGGACCGGAGGTGCAGTATCAGGGAGGACTTAGCAAATCCGCAGATTCCCCGTTTACCATACAAAGCCTTGTCACGGGAACGGAAGAAAACCCCATCACGGTCGGGACGGGTGTTGGAATTTCGGCTACAAACCCGTATATTACCGAAGCTGTGGCGGCTACTGTTTTTGAGAAAATTGGAAACAAGGCAATGATGCCGTGTAAGGTGCAATGGCGGGGAGACCCCTCTACGGAAGCAGGTGACATATTGCACGTTACAGATGTGACCGGCCCAGCCAGCACATTCCCCGTGTACATTATGGAACAGGAGCTGCGCATAAAGGGCGGAATGGTGGCGAATACGACCTGCTATGCGCCGCAGGACAAGCAGTATGTCGTGGAAAGCCCTATTATGCAGCAAGTAAAACGGGAATATTCCGGCCTTGCCAAAGCCATGCAGGATGCCACCGAAAGAATCATAGGCGCAAAAGGCGGATACTGGGAAGTCACGCTGGATGATGACGGTTTCCCAACTGGGTGGATGGTTCGAGACACGCCCACTATGGAAGATAATACAAGGCTGTGGATTATGAACATCAACGGTCTTGGATATTCCAAAGACGGCGGGAAAACCATTTCTGGCGTTGCGCTTACGATGGACGGCGCAGTAAACGCAGACACAATAACGGCTGGGCAGATGTCCGCAGAGCGTGTGACGATCAATGGACAAACTCTTTCTGATTTCATTGATGCAAGCATTGATGAAAATGGACACCCTGTGCTTCGCATTGGATCCTCTGCATCGGAGATTGTTTTGAAGGAGTACAACGACAAGATTGGGTTTTATGACGCAAGCGGCACATTGTTAGCGTACTGGAATAACAACAGCTTTGAACTGGTAGAGCTATCGAAGTTCCGCCTCGGCCCGATGTCTATCGTTGTGCAGCCGAATCAATCCATAAGTTTCGTGGGGGTGACGTGATGCCGAGCATCTACGGAAGCAAATCTAAGGGATGGCAGCTACGCCTTGACTATACGGTCAAGAGCCAGAGCATCGAGAATAACACCAGCGCGCTTGATTTAACCTTGTATGTGTACGACGGTACCGGGTACTCACAAAATGAGTCTGCGAACGAAGCGTATTACATTCTGCAAGGTACAAAAACGTGGAATCCGTACAATTACCCATCTACCGGTTGGTACAAGCTTGGCGTAAAGTCTATCACTGTTACACATAGTGGTGACGGAACCGGGAAAGTCACGCTTTCCGGCGAATGGGACTGCGGCTTTGATTCGTCCTACACACCAAGGCATTTGACCGTCTCCGGTAGCGTTACACTACCAACAATTCCAAGAGCATCTTCCGTGTCTGCCGCAAATGGCACAATGGGCGGTAATGTAGCAATTACAATCACACGGAAAAATTCCTCCTTTACACATAAGTTGTCCTATAACGCCGGAAGCGGGTATGTCTCTATTGCAACTGGTGTAGCCACATCTTACACGTGGGCAAGCCCTGACAGCATGATAGATGCTACCACAAATGCTTCATCCCGCACGGTGACGATAAAATGCGAGACCTACAACGGAAGCAGCAAGATAGGTGAAAGCACGACAACCTGTGTCCTCACTGTGCCGGAATCCCTCGTTCCATCTTTAAGCGTGGTGCTTTCCGATGCCGCTGGGTATCAGCCGACATATGGATGGGTACAAAACAAGAGCCAGCTAAAAGCCGTTGCCACAAGTGGCGGAGTAAGGGGAAGTACCATCGTAGGTACTGTCATGAAAATTGGTAATGAAAATGCCAATTTGAATACAGGGAATCTGCTTACAAAAAGCGGCTCTGTTGTGGTGACGGTAACTACGACAGATTCTCGTGGCAGAAGCAAGACGGTTACAAACACTATTACTGTACAGCAGTATGCTGGACCGACTATTGCAAATCTCACATACGCAAGAGGCTCCTACACAAGTGGCGTGTGGACAGAAAACAATACAGGCGCAGACATTAAGGTGATGTTCGACCTCACCATTTCTTTGAGTAATAACACCGCCAGCATCTCTTTGAAGATCGATGACGAGAATAGGCAAACCCTTTCTGCGCAAAGCTCCGGCTCAAAGGTTGTTTACATCGCCGGTGTCGGAACAGATACGACCAGAAAACTGACGGTAGTCGCCACGGACGCTTTTTCAAGCAGTTTTACCAAAGAAATGGATGTGGCAACAGTTGAAGTTCCGTTAAATATCAACTTCAACTTGCCGGGAGTGTGTTATGGCGGGGTATCCGAAAAAGAGAAAACGGTGCAATTCAAGTGGCCTATCTTCGCCGAAAAGGACATGGAGCTGAACGGGGAATTGATTTTATCTGATTCCGCAGCGGGAAAACTTCGGCAATTGATGGGCATCAAAGACTACATCATTGAGCAAGGCGTAAGCGGCAACTGGACGTACTACAAGTACGCCTCCGGTTATGCAGACTTGTGGTGGCGTGGGACAGTGACACCTACCAGCTATACTGCTGTGGGCAGCATGGTCTACACCAACATTATCCGCCTATCTATGCCCTTCGGCGTGACCGGCAATGTGGTTGTAACCGGCACAGGGGACAATCTGCATATCCTCACCAACGTGGATTGGAGTTATGCCAATAAGACGGTATCCTTCCGCCTGCTCCGGGCAGCGTCCATGGCGTTGGGGGAGCAGGTCGTCGCCTTGCGGGTGATGGGCAAGTGGAAAGCATAAAACATATAAGGAGATACCGCATGACAGAAACTATCATTGTTGCACTTATCACCGGCGGCCTGTCGCTGCTGGGGGTAATCATCACCAGCAACAAGACCACCCGTGATGTGCAGGCCAAGCTGGACACGCAGCAGGCCGTCACCGACACCAAACTGGACGAGCTGACACGGGAAGTCCGGGAGCATAACAACTTCGCCCGGCGCGTTCCGGTGCTGGAGGAGCAGATCAAGGTCGCCAATCACAGGATAGCGGATTTGGAAAGACTGCCCAACCGCTGAGCCTCGCAAATCTATAGTATGAGGAGGTATATGTATGTATCGAGGTACAACCCCCACGCTGACATTCCGCCTGCCCATCGACACGGGGAGCATCACGGTGCTGTCCTTGGCCGTAGCACAGGCCGGACAGGTTAAAATCGAAAAAGCATTGTCGGATGTACAGCTGGACGGGAATGTTGTCTCATGCACACTGACGGAAGCCGAGACCCTGTCGCTTACTGCCGGGAGAGGCATTGACGCAAAGATACAGCTCCGTGTGGGCGTTGGGGCGCAGCGCATGGCATCTCAGGTATTCGAAGTGCCGGTGGAGCGTATTCTCCGGGATGGTGCGCTATGATCGAGTTTGACGTAGCGTTCCGGCCCGGCGATGACTTCGCAGTCACCTTCGGCGGGGAAGTCCCTCTGGATGCTGAGATGGGTCAGGTGATGGAGGTGCTTGCTACCGAGGAGCGGACGGTGGAGCTGTCTATGCCCTCCGGCAATCAAGTCATCCTGCCCACCAGCAGCAAAGGCCTGCGTAAGGTGACGATTCAAAAACCGGACACCCTACTGTCCGAGAACATCAAGAAGGATGTGGTGATTGGCGGCGTGACCGGTGGCCTTGAGGCACCACCAACAGGCCCTTATATAGAGTATACGTCCCTCGACAGTTCTGGTAGAGTGTTTACTGCTAAATTTCGAGGAACAATTGTTCCAGAATATGCATTCGCTTATTTGGCGGAATTGACATCAGTAGATATGCCAGACAATGTAATTGCAATTGGTGATAATGGTTTTTATCGCTGCCCAAAGCTATCATTGACAAGTCTCCCTTCTGGGATTACCTCACTCGGAGATTATGCATTCGCTGATTGTTCAATGCTCACACTAACAAGTCTCCCTTCTGGGATTACCTCGCTCGGAGATTATGTATTTAGGGATTGCCCAAGGCTATCATTGACAAGTCTCCCTTCTGGGATTACCTCAATCGGACAGTATGCATTTAGGAATTGTTCAAAGATGGTACTAACAAGTCTCCCTTCTGGGATTACTTCAATCGGAGATTTTGCGTTTCTAAATTGTTACCAACTATCATTGACGGCCCTACCCTCTGGAATTACCTCAATCGGACAGTATGCATTCAACAACTGCCCAAGGCTCGCATTGACAAGTCTCCCTTCTGGGATTACTTCATTACCAACAGCCGCATTTCAGTACTGCCCAAAATTAGCATTGACGGCCCTACCCTCTGGACTTACCTCAATTGGAGCTTATGCATTTAAGCAGGGTACAGGTCTCGCATCAATAACCCTTCCACCCGCACTCACTACAATCGGAGATTATGCATTTGCCAATTGTACTGGATTAGAAACGGTTAGATTTACTAGCACGGTATCCTCAATTCCCGGTGGAGTATTTTCCGGATGCACAAAACTGTCTACCATTTATGTTCCGTGGTCGCAGGGGCAAGTAGCAAATGCTCCTTGGGGTGCGAGCAATGCCACCATCGTTTACGATTATACTGAGAATTAAAAAAGGGAAGGAGACGGCAGTGAATGTACAATACCGACTAAACCGATAAGCAAAGACCTATCAACATTTTTTGTGTGCCCGACTCGGGCACGGAAAGGAGCAATTATGGAAACTTTTGGCATCGCAAGCGTGGCGGTTATCACCGTCATCACCTACCTCGTGGGGCTGGTGGGCAAGGCCAGCAGCATGAACGACAAGTGGATCCCCATCCTGTGCGGGGTCTGCGGCGGTCTGCTGGGGGCTGTCAGCTACTATCTGGCACCCATCCCGGACTTCCCGGCGGGCGACCCCATCACCGCCATTGCCGTGGGCATCGTCAGCGGTCTGGCGGCCACCGGCATCAATCAGGCTGTCAAGCAGCTGAGCAAGGGGGAGTGAGATATGGGTAAGCGCATCACTGCCGCATATCCCATCGCCAAGGCGGGCGGCATCCCCATCAATACCAGCATCCCGGCCAGCAAGGAGACCTATGACCGGCTGGGCGGGCGGGACGTGGCCTTTGTGGTGCTGCACTACACGGGCAACGTCAGCGACACCGCCAAGGCCAACTGCAAGTATTTCGCAGGCGGCGACCGGGAGGCCAGCGCACACTACTTTGTGGATGAGGACAGCATTTACCAGTCCGTACCGGCCTGTGACCGGGCGTGGGCGGTAGGCTCTCCCGCTCCGGTACATCCCCTCTGCCGCAACACCAACAGCATCTCCATCGAGATGTGCTGCTCCGGGAACTACCATGTTTCCGAGCGCACCAAGGCCAACGCTGCGGCACTGACGGCGGAGTTGTGTAAGCTGCTGGGCATCTCCGGTGTGGACACCTACGTCCTGCGGCACTACGACGTGACCGGGAAGTCCTGCCCCCGGCAGATGGCAGGGAAGAACAATGCGGAGTGGGAGGCGTTCAAGGCCAGCGTCAAGGCGCTGCTGGATGAGAAGCCCAAGCCCGCACCCGCACCGACGACGAAGGAGGAGACGATCAACATGGAACTGCGTATGCTGCGCCGTGGCATGGAGGGCAACGATGTCCGGGCCGCCATGCTGCTGATGAAGGACAAGGGCTATTACCCGGATGAAATTTGGAACGGCGACAAACTCTTTGGCCCCAAGATGGAGACCGGTCTGCGGAAGATGCAGGCTGACCACGACCTCGGCGTGGACGGTATCCTCGGTGCCGCCAGCTGGAATTTCCTGCTGAAATAACGGAAATCTGGATGGCGCAAAGGATAAGACTACGCCGACCTTGCGCCCGTGCATAAGCATCCGCACCTCCACGGCTATTGTTTTGCCGATGAACAGCAACCACAAGGCCGTAAGAAATTTTTTATCAAATTTGCCGCCAAAGCGCGCTATTGCCCTCGTGGAATCGATTTTACTCCCAGAGACCGAGGAAATGATCGTCATAGATTGCGACGTGCGCCGGAAAAGCTGTGTGCAGGTATCTATAGAGCGTAATATGTCCGTAGATACTGTCAAGCGGTATAGGTGTAGAGCATACCACAAAATTGCACAGGAGCTATTTAACCCCCTGCCTTAATTGGCAGGGGGCTTTTTGCACTTTTCTGACACTTTTCAGGCACTTTCAGGTGCCTGTTTTTTTGTATCATAAAGGCAGAAAGAAGGTGGCAAAATGTATGACCGGCTTATCGCCTGCGGTTACACGGAGCAAATGGCGGCGGATATCCTGAAACTATTCCCCGACCCGGAAGAATTGCGGATATATGTATATTTTGCCGAACTGTTCCGTGAAGAAAGGACGGTATGTTGATGGCATTTAATCCTTACTACCAGAATCCGTATCAGCCGATGGGGTATAACGGGCAATACGGCAATTATGCCCCGCAGAACGCCGCAGGAGCGCCGCAAGCGTTCGGGTGTCAAATTACAAGGGTAAATGGGAGAAACGGCGCAGATGCGTTCAGAATGGCCCCCAACAGCTCTATTCTGCTGATGGATGAGAACGACCCCATTGTGTGGATGAAGCAGACAGACGGAGCTGGGTATGCAACGGTAACGCCTTACACAGTTTCTCCGTATCAGGCCGCACCTCCTGTGGATGTAAGTAGTCTGGAAGAGCGCGTAAAGAGATTGGAGGACACGATCAATGGCAAATCCAATGATGCAAATGCTGATGGGAAGCGGAAGCCGAAAGCCGAATAATCCCCTTGCGATGGTGGCAGAGTTCCGAAAATTTGCAGCGAACATGACCCCGCAAAAGGCGCAGCAGGAAATCGAGCGGTTACTAACTTCCGGGCAAATGAGCAAAGAGCAGTTTGCTGATTTGCAGAAACAAGCAAAGGACTTTGTGCAATTCCTGAAATAGGCCGGGTCGACACGGTTTATTTATAAAAAATTATGAAAGGAGTTTCCCACATGGAGAACGGTATGTCCCTTAGCGATATCGCCGCTGTGACACGGGGAGCGAATGACGAGAACGGCTGGGGTTCTGGCTGGTTCCTTATCGTGGTTCTGTTCCTGTTCATGTTCGGCTTTGGCGGAAATGGCTGGAATCGTCAGGGTGAGTTCGGGGAGTATGCCACCGCCGCCAGCCAGCAGGAGATTCTGTTTGGCCAGCAGTTTGGACAGATCAACGACCGCCTGACCAACATCGGAAACGGCATCTGCAATCTTGGCTACGAGATGCAGGGCAACATTGGCCAGCTCGGCAAGGAGATGGCTCTGGCGCAGAACGGCACCAACATGGCCATCATGCAGACCGGCAACAGCATCCAGAGCCAGATGGCGCAGTGCTGCTGCGAAACCCAGCGGGCGATTGACGGCGTAAACGCCAACATCGAAGCCAAGTTTGCGGCTCTGGAGAAGTCCCAGCTTGAGCAGCGCATTGCGGAGCAGTCCGCCCGCATTGCCAGCCTTGAGATGGACAATCGGATGTATGGCGTGGTTCGCTATCCCAACGGCTACACCTACAATGCCGGCAATTCCCCCTTCTGCGGCTGCAATAGCTGCTGCGGCGCAAACATCTGACAAAAGCGAAAGGCCCCTCTTGGCCGGGTTATGGGCGGGGCTGGTGTCCCGCCCTCTTTATTTTGAAAGGAGATTTTATAATGTCTTGCAAATCTGCGATTTACACTGCTATGCAGACCCCCACGGAGGTTGCCGTAAACGGTGTCATCCCACTGGGCAGTCTTATCCGCCGCTACGGCTGCGATATTTCCCTGAACGGGAATGCCGTCAACATCATTGGCAAGGGCTATTATGATGTTGATGTGTCCGTTACCGTTGCCCCCACGGCTGCTGGGACGGTTACCGCAACGCTTATCAAGGACGGCGTTGTTGTCCCCGGCGCAACAGCTTCCGCAAACGCTGCGGCTGGCGCACCTGTTGCGCTGGCATTCCCCGCTCTTGTCCGGCAAGCGTGTTGTGCGTCCGGCTCTGCCCTGTCTTTGGTGTTGACCGGCGCTGCATCCACCGTCAGCAATGTTGCCCTTCGGGTACAGCGCATCTGACGGAGGTGCGGGATGAAAGTTATTGAAAAATTAGAAAATTTTATCGATAGCGAAATCCACGATGCAGAAGTATATGCAAAGTGCGCCCTCAAGTACAAGGAATCCGACCCCACGCTTGCGAAACTGTTTTACGATTTGTCCACGGAAGAAATGCGACACATGGATTTGCTGCACGGAGAAGTTGTTCGCCAGATCGAGCAGTATCGCAAGACGAAGGGCGAACCGCCTGCGGCCATGCAGGCTATCTATGATTATCTGCACGAGAAGCAAATCGATAAGGCCAAGGATGTAAAGAGTTGCCAAAGCATGTATCGTAACGGCTGATTGCTGGGTAAAATTTGTAGCCCATGATGTAGCCCACGCAGAGCAATTTACTACAACTTGGCATAATTTTGCGCAACGCTTCACCCTACAAGCAGCCCGTATAGGGCGATAAAAAATCCCCGGAAACCCTTGATTTACAAGGATTTCCGGGGATTTGGCGCGGAAGGAGGGATTTGAACCCTCGCACGCGGTTTAGGCGTCTACTCCCTTAGCAGGGTAAATCAAACCCGCTACAAATCAATGGTTTGCGGAGATTTTGTAGCCCATTTGTAGCCCACAAAAAGGACTTATTTTTCGAGCTGATTTACTCCCCTGTGCGCCGCTTCCGTAGACACATGAATGTATCTTTGAGTGGACGCAAGCTTGGAGTGACGCATGATCTGCTGGACGACCGGCAACTCCACGCCTTTCTTTACAGCTTCTGTTGCTGTGGTGTGGCGGCAGGAGTAAGGAGGCAAATCCCGGATTCCGAGTTTCTTGGTGGTAGCATGGTATTCATCATAGAATTTGTTTTCATAGCCGCCATACAGTAGGTGTGTTTCCGGTGATGCAGATTCTGCCAATCGCTGTATCACTGGGGACATAAAAACCGGGAACACAATGGGGGTGTCTTTCCGCTTTTTTGTTTTCCGTCCGCATCCGTATATTTCGTGCTTTCCGTAGTCGATCATGTCGGATTTACAGGCGAATAATTCTCCAGGCATCATGGATGTGTAAATCATTAGGAGCATATAACCCACAAACAGTTCCCCATTGTCCCACGCTTCCCACATGGAATTTACTTCCTGCTCTGTAAACGGTTCTGGTTCTTTTTCCACCAGCTCCGGCAGAACAATAAAACGGGACAGATTTACTGTCACTGTGCCATTTCCACCGTTGCTGGCCATCGCCCTTTTGTATAGGTGTGACAGCAAGGATTTCATGTCACGGGCCGTGTAGTAGGATGTGGCTTGTTCGTTGACAACGGCCTGTAAATCATCTATGGAAAGTGTATCGATTTTCCGTGATATAATAGGCTCAAGGCGCTCCCGTGCCTTTTTGTAGCCTGCCTGCTTATCTGTGGAGAGCTTTTGCATATCGTTTTCGCTCCAGCCTTGCCACAGGGTTAAAAGCGTAGGAGATGCTTTTTGACCCTCTCCCGGCAGCTGGGCCGCCGCCCATTTCAGGGCTTCTGTTTTTGTCTGGAAGCCGCCCTTTGTGGGCCGTTTGCGAATGAGCCTATGGCTACCATCCGCTTCCTGCGCTGTGTAGGAATATCCAGCTGCACGGGCTGTCCATGTCTTTCCTCTTTTGTAGGCATTTCCTGCACCGTTTGGTCGTGACCGGCCTTTTCTCTTTTCAGCCACCTGTTTTTTGCCGCACGCATGGCAGTACACCGCCCCCGGCATAAGCTCAGCGCCGCATTTAATACAATTTGCCATTGTGTTACTCCTTTGATAGGCGTACAACCGTAATCATGGCCGCAATCGTTACTGCGCTCCCGGCCAGCAGTACGGCGATAAGCACCCACGCAAACACGCTTGAACCCCCGCCGATAATCATTCCCGTTGTTTTTGCGCGGAAATCAAGAAACACATATACGGCCAACAAGAGCATTACAATTATAAGCGCGGATATTGTGATATAAATTACCCTTTGCTGCGACTTGATGCGCTTGTGCTGCAAGTCTATGGTTTTCTTCATGCTCTCTACATTGCCCTCTAATTTGGCAGCTTTTATCTCCGATTCCCTGCTTTGTTTTAACTCCTCCAGCTGTTTTTCTGCGGGGACATTTTCGACGATGCCAAAATACCGATCCAGCGACACGCCCAAAACGGCGCAAATGTCACCGGCGTTATACACGCTTGGGGCTTTGGATGCCGATGCAAAATAGTTGTTGATGGTAGAAATAGAAATCCCCGTTTCGTCTGCCAGCTGCTGCGTGGTAATCCCTTGCCTTACCTTTGCTTCTTTGCAAATTTCTCTCAGCGTTTTCATACCTCTTTCCCCTTATTGGGCATAATCTACCCTTTTATTGCCGTGCAAATATTGTAAAAATCCCTTTTGGGGATTGCACTGCCCGATTTGTTTTTGATATGGTGGCGATGCAAACGATAAGCCGATAGGTGATTCGTGGGCAAAGCCCACCCTGTCCGGTGCGGGGGCGGGGTGGGCAAATCGAACAAATTTTCTAATTTTTTTATTTTTGTTGCACGAAACAGGGCAACAAACCCACCTCTGGCGTGTATAGGTGAAAAGACTTAATGCGGAGGAATAGAACGAATGTTTGCAATCGAAAAGAAATATGGTATAATTAGAAAAGAGCATCCTGCGCACGCCAAAGCGGATTTCCTGTCCGCACTGCGTACACTGACAGAAGAAGAACAAATCGAACTATGGAAGGAGCTTGAACAAAATGGAATTATCAAACGCAAAAGTCCTGATTGCATCTGACGGCGAGAAGACATTCGTCCTCGTAAATGGAACACCGCTTATCGGAGATAAGATTGACTTCAAATCTGATATGTACGGTGTCCGGCTCAGCGTGTCTAACGCACTGCTTACGCCTAACCTGTATAAAGCCAGTGACTTCGCCGCATTTGTGAAAAACAAGTTAGGTTATGATCTGTCCGTCATGTAAATCCCACATGAGGACGGTTTCCGGGTCTTGCTTATCCATGTAGGCAATGCCCACATCCGTCAGGACAACACCACCAAAACGAGAATACTCGGCATATCCGGCAGCACAAATCTCCTGTAACCCATCCTTTATTGCTTCTGGAATCGGCATGAAGAATGTGGAGTTTTGCTTCGACTGCCCGTATGCCCGGCGCTGGCAGTAATGCGTGTAGAGAGTTGCCAGCGCCTTTTTTGCGCTTCTTGTCAGCTCAACGCCCATCGCTGCGCCTCCTCTGCTGAATCTCTACAAGCTTCTGCATGGCCTCAAGAATCTGGTCATCCGTCCAGTTTTCAGCCTGTTCTTCCCAATCCTTCATAGTCGGCACGAATCCCTCGGCATTTATGCCGGGGGCTTTTTTTATGCTTGGATCATCCGTTTCGCCCTTTAGCCACTCAACGGATACATTGTAGATGTCGGCAATCTGATGGAGTTTCTTTGTATAGGAAACGCTTGTCCCGTTCTCCCACATAGAAACAATAGATCCATCATTATATCCTATGCTTTTTGCAAACTTTACCTTTGCCCCATGAGCGTACTTTCCATTCTTTCCTTTAGGGATAAGGCTTAATACTCTTTCAAGCACAATGTCCATATTCGAAACCTAAAATTTGTCAGATTTGCCGAAAGTTAAATTTCTTCAAGTTTTCTATTGCAATCTTGAAGATTATGAGGTATCTTTATATCATGCCCACCGAAAAAGGGTACAAAAACACCAGCCCCCACGAAAGCGGCTTTTAACAATTTCTTTTGGCGAAGGTATTGTACCGCAGTTTTTGTGGAGTGTCAAGTGTGAAACCTCATGAATATGAGTTTTCGGTGGGCGTTGACTGCGGCGGGGATAGAAAAACCGCCCCGTGCGGTAACACGAGGCGGCGGGGTGCAGGAGTTTCCCCTCCCCACCTCCGCACCGGGCAGGGAGGGGATTTAACAGCAAGAATCGCTGTCTTTGCACTCCTGCAAGGCGATTATAGCACGAACGCCCCGCCGCAGTCAATGAAATCTCACATATAAGGAGGGAATGAAATTTGACATTGAGAGAGATGCGGGATAGAGCAAATCTTTCCTGCACACAGGTAGGCAAGAAACTGTTTGTTGACCAGTCCTGCGTAAGACATTGGGAATATGGAGACTGGGCACCGGCACGGAAGTATTACAAGAAAATGGCAAAGCTGTACGGCGTGTCGGAGGAGGAGATCAAGGCTGCTGCGGAAGCTATCCGGGCGGCGAACCGAGGTGAGAAGCGTGACAATCAATGATGTACGGAAGTCGGACAAGCTGTATCTGACCCCGGCAGAGGTTGCGGAGCTGTTGAATTGTGACCCGCAAGCGATACGGGACGCAGCGAGGCACAACCCCGAACAGCTTGGATTTCCGACAATGCGGGTTGGCAACAGGACGAAAATCCCCCGGATGCCGTTTCTGCGGTGGCTGGGGATAGAGGAGGAGTAAGCATGGACGGGTACACATTGACTTTGGTCATCATCGGAGCCGCAACGGTGAGTTATTGGTTTGTTCGGCTGGTGGACAAGCTGGATAGACCCGGCAAATAGTAAATTGGGAGGAAATCGAGATGAAAGCGTGCAAGGGATTTGATAAAAATTTGAGGTGCCGAGGCTTCCAGTATGAGGTCGGCGGCGAGTACACGGAGGAAACCGCAGAGCTGTGCAATCGCGGACCCCACGCCTGCGAGAACCCGCTGGACACGCTACGCTACTATAGACCTGGCGATAGCCGGTACTGCGAGGTGGAGATTGAGGACAACGGACAGCGTAGCAGCTATGACAGCAAGGTTTGCGGCAAGCATATCAAGATCGGTGCAGAAATCGGGCTAAAAGGCGTTATCAACGCCGGTGTGCGGTTTGTGTTTGACAAGTGCGAGAGCGCAACCGAGGAAAACGCATCCGGTAATCTGGGCAACGCCGCCGCATCGGGTGAGAGGGGCAACGCCGCCGCATCGGGTTGGAGTGGCAACGCCGCCGCATCCGGTTGGAGTGGCAACGCCGCCGCATCCGGTTGGAGGGGCAACGCCGCCGCATCGGGTGAGAGGGGCAACGCCGCCGCATCGGGTGAG
>OJRM01000205.1_pt1 | contig 35194 bp, 28 predicted proteins | sample 1599171 | NCBI WGS metagenome assembly OJRM01 (sample SAMN03922538, study PRJEB24848) | human gut metagenome | isolation source: stool sample | host: Homo sapiens | place: Germany | collected 2010-05
CACTTTAGCAGATTCGGCAAGCAATGTCAATACAATATGAGTAATGAGGTTTATTTGCGCTAATTCCGCTAGACATTTGGGAGAAGAATGTCGGCAGAATAGGCTTGAATTTAAGTGCAGATATGTTTATTATCCCTTAAGTTTAACTGATGGATAAAATAAATGACTGATATAAAAGTAAGATTTGCGCCGAGCCCGACCGGATTTATGCATATCGGCAATACCCGTACGGCCTTGTTTAACTGGCTGTGGGCTCAAAAGCTCGGCGGAAAATTTATGCTTCGTATTGATGACACCGACAAACTGCGGTCTAAAAAAGAATATGAAGACGTTATCCGCGATAACCTGAAATGGCTGGGTTTGGTTTGGAGCGAAGAAGCCCGGCAGTCGGCTCGCTTTGAACGCTATAACGAAGTAACCGCCAGACTGAAAGCGGAAGGCCGGATTTATGCCTGCTATGAAACGCCGGAAGAATTGGAATTTAAAAGAAAACGCGCTTTGTCCAAAGGCCTGCCGCCGATTTATGATCGCCAGGCTTTGCGTAATACGGCGGAAGATATTGCCAAATATGAAGCGGAAGGACGCAAACCGCATTATCGTTTTAAACTGCTTCCGGGCGAAATCAAATGGAACGATATGGTTCGCGGCGAAGTCTGCTATGAAGCCGAAAAACTGAGCGACCCGATTGTTATCCGTGAAGACGGAAGCTTTCTGTATCATCTGCCGTCGGTTATCGATGACGTTGATTTTGGCATTACGCATATTGTCCGCGGAGAAGATCACGTAACCAACACGGCTTCGCAAATTCAAATGTTTGAAGCTTTGGGCGGACGGGTGCCGACTTTTGCGCATCTACCTTTGCTGACCGGAAAAGAAGGAAAATTGTCCAAACGTTTGGGCAGTCTGGGAGTCAGCGAACTGCGTACCGAGGGCATTGAGCCGATGGCCGTCAGTTCTTTTCTGGCCAAGCTCGGTACTTCGGAAGCCATTGAACCTTTTTATGACTTGGAAACGCTGGCCGCAACGCTGGACTTTGCCAAAATCGGCCGCGCGCAGCCCAAATTCGATGAGGAAGAACTGAAACATTTTAACGTAAAACTGGTGCATGGACTGGGTTATGACCGGGTTGCCGGTCGGGTTGATGTAGACGAGCAGTTTTGGAATGCGGTAAGACCCAATCTGGAAAGGGTTGCTGACGTAAAAATCTGGACGGATATATGCCGTCGCGAAGTAATACCGGTAATCGAAGACGCCGCCCTGCTGAAAACGGCGGCGGAGCTTTTGCCTCCGGAACCGTGGAACCAGGAGACCTGGACGCTTTGGATTAATCAGGTCAGGGAAAAGAGCGGCAAGAAGGGCAGGGAGCTTTTTCATCCGATTCGCAAAGCTCTGACCGCGCAGGAAAACGGTCCTGAATTAAAAATTCTGCTGCCGTTAATCGGCCGCGAAAAAGTGCTGAGCCGTTTGCAGGGAATTGCCGCCTGAGGTGAAACCGTTTATAAAAAAATCCCCGGATTTCGGGGATTTTTTTTGGAGTTAATTCAGCAAAATGAGTTAATAGGCATGCTAAAAATTAAATCTCTCTAATTAAGTTTTTTGCGGCATTCTTCCTGCAGCTTTTTCTGTTCGGCTTCATCAATGTTTTTAAAAATGATTTCCGCAAATGATTTTTTCGCCACATGAGTAATAAAAAGAGGTTCTTCTAATTTGAGCTTGCCGAGGGTTTCTTCCAGAGCCTCAAAACTTTGGTAGATTTTGCTGATTAAAATGATGTCTCTAGCGGTTGCCCGGTCTTTTTTTATGTTGGCTTGTTTTCTCATTGCGGTCTCCCTTAAAAATTGTGTATAATCTGATTCTCATGTTGTAGCTATATAATAAATCAATAATATAAAATGAGTATAAGCTAAAAATCTGTCTCAGGTATCGAAAAATATGCTCACTAGAAAAGATATGAATAAACTGGTCAGCCTGTTATACTTGTTGTCCGTTTCGCAAAATGCCAGCAAACGCAAAGCTTCGGAAAAACTGGATACCTCCATTGACACGATTAACAAATACCTCGGCGATCTTGAACAGGATCTCGGTTCCAAACTTCTGGCCTCCAACGGCCGCGGAACTCAGACCACCCCCGAAGCGCTGGAAATTCTCCCGCTCGGGCAAACGTTGAAAAGCATATTGCGGGAAGTTGAATTTCTGGCTACCAAAAATTCCGAGATTTCGGGAATGGTCCGTCTCAGTGTGGAAGACGGTGTCACCTCGACTTTGTTCAACGGCAAATTTTTGGATGTTTTCCGGCGTTATCCCGGTTTGCAGATTCAGACTGAAAACGGAAACGACTTATCCAGTTTGTCATTGTTGGATTATGATATTGCGATGAGTTATACGCCTCCTTCCAGCAGTGATTTAATGATTTATCATGCTCAAACGGTTCGCTGCGGCTTATATGCGTCTCCCTCTTATATTGAAGAATTCGGCATGCCTTATGATATGGACGACCTGCTTAATAACCATCGCTTTTGCGAACAGATTTACAGCAGCCGTCAAATTAAAGGCTGGAAAGAACTGCGCAAAGACATCAAACATATTACTTATTCCTCCAATTCGACTTATTCCGTTCACTATATGACCGAGGCCGGTGCCGGGATAAGTGTCTTTCCCGTCAACTGGAAAACGGAAAATCTGATTTCCGTTACCAATATCATTGATGAATGCAGCATCGACCTGAGCTATCCCGTTTATCTGATTGCCCACCGGGACACAATGAAACTGCCGCGGGTAAGCACGGTTTTGGAATGTCTTCGTCGGATTATGGATGATGCGGACAACAGCCCGGTAGATTCAAACGCAGTCAGGAAGACAAAAGCCGCCGCTTCTTAAGGTTTACATAAGATAGCGTTTTCCGGCGGTTTTGTCGTCGCAGAAAGAAATATTGATGTCTGTTCCCGAATATTGACGTTTCGACCATTTGTCAACCATTACATCGATCAGGTCGTTGTCGATGGGATTTCTGCTGCTGATAGGAAAACGATTGCTTAAGTCGCCGATTAAATAATTTGCCACATTCACTTTCATTATTTCTCCCCTTGTTACGGTTAATATAAAAGTTAATATAAGGTTAATGGTCGGCATGAGAAGATGATATAATCGAAAGTCTATGTATATAAATAAATTTACGTCTTTACTTTTGCGATATCGCAGAATTTTCATCTCTCGTCCTTAAGCAAAACAGATTCGGATTAAAAAAGCTATAATCAATTAGTTCTAATTTAGGGAGAGCTTGTGGATTATTCTGAATGTATCGGAAAATAAAAAAACGCTCTGCAATACAGAGCGTTTTTTTTGACTTGGTAGGGGTAGTCAGACTTGAACTGACACTCCCAGAGGGAACAAGATTTTGAGTCTAGCGCGTCTACCAGTTCCGCCATACCCCCATAAAAATCATGAGGAATAGATATAATAATATTTTCCGTTCGTCAATAGTTTTTTTACTTAAAATGTCTATAAATGAAAAAAAAGAAACAGGAAAGTTTACTGACGTGCCATCTTACGAAGAACATGCCCGGCATTTATACCATCAGCAGCAGTACGAAGCTGCCCTTGTCGAATATAGCCGTTTGCTGCAAGAACATCCGAAAGACGAAAACCTGATGATTATGATCGGCAATTGCTGGGACGGCCGCGGGGATAAAAATGCTGCCGTCGAGTGGTATCAAAAAGCCTGCCGGTGCAATCGCCGATCAGTGTTGGCGCTTTCCAATCTGGCAACCGCTTTTTATGAAATCGGCGACTATCGCCGGTCATTGAAATGTTCTTGCCGTGCGTTGAAAATGAATGCCCGGAATTTGTCTGCTTTAATTAATCAGGGAAACGTGCTCTATCAGCAGAAAAAATATGCCGCGGCGCTGGAGGCTTATCGGAAAGCTTTTGAAATTAATCCGCAGTATTTTATTGCGGCGGTAAACCTGGCCAATACCTGCCTTGACTTGAAAGATTACGAGGCAGCCAAGAGTTATGCGGAAATTGCCGTAAAACTGGATTCTGCCAGCGTAACCGCCTGGACGATTCTCGGCAATGCGGCACTTGAACTTGAACTCGCGGACGAAGCATTGAGCGCTTATCGGCAGGCGATAAAATTGGATTCTTCCGATCCCTGGCTCTATAATTATTTGAGCCAGGCCTGGCAGAAAAAAAACAACTGGGATGAGGCTTTTGCCGCCGGCTGGCAGGCGGTGGAACAAAGCGGAGGAGAAGAAGCCCAGCAAATAAATTTCGGCTATCTGCTTTATGAGTCGACACTTGAAAAACAGGATTCCCTGCTGCGGGAATATGCGCTGAAATGGCTTGAAAAATATCCGGATAATCAGGTGGCGCAGCACATGGGAAACGCCGTTTTAAACCGTGCTGTCAGGCCGCGGGCCAATGACGAATATCTGAAAAATATATTTGATATTTTTGCGCCGGATTTTGAACAGGTATTAACCGGATTGGATTATCGGGCGCCTGAACTGATTCGCTGTCTTCTTGAAGAAATTTACGGCAGTAAAAAATCACCCCGGCTGCGTATTTTGGATGCCGGCTGCGGCACCGGATTCTGTGGCGGCTTCCTGAAAAAATACAGCAGTTTCAGAGGACTTTACGGTGTTGATATTTCAGAAAAAATGCTGGAACAGGCACAGGCGAAAAAAGTCTATTCCCATTTGCTTCAGTCTGAACTGGAACAGTATTTTTCGCAGGCAAAAACAAAATTTGATTTGATTGTTTCGGCAGATGTTTTTACTTATTTCGGCAGTCTGGAAAAATTGCTTTCCGGCATGGCGGATTCTCTGTCTGCCGGGGGGCGGGTCATTTTTACCGTCAGCGAAAATAATCTGAATGACGATGACTATTTTCTGCATTCGTCTGGACGTTATCTGCATCATCAAAACTATGTCGGAAAAGTATTGGAAAAAGCGGGGTTCGAAGTCGAAAAGCTGGAGCGTGCAAAGCTCCGTAACGAAGGCGAAAACATTGTGTACGGCTATGTGGTTTCCGCATTGAAAAAGTAGGGTTTTCTCCATTGAAAAAGCCATAAAAAAACCTCTTATGAAAACAAAGAGGTTTTATTTTTTTTCAATCTCAAAATCAGCTAAAATTATTTAGATTTTTTTGAGGAAGAAGTTTTTTTCGCTGTTGCTGTTTTGCAGGAAGAAGTCGTTGACTTTTTAGAGCTTGAGCAAGATTTTTTTGCAGAGGATTTGCAAGAAGATTTGCTGTTCAGCTGGTCAACGGCCATTGCCCAGAATTCCTGGTCTCTGCCTGACGGGCAACCGTTGTTCTGCCAGAGAAAATAAGCTGCTTCTCTGATTGCATTTTCATTACTATTAACCATAACTAACTCCAAATTAATAAAAAATGTTTGGTAAACATTATTTAATATACAATCAAAAATTTATACGTCAATAATAAAAGGCTGTTTTTTATTTGAAATATAAAATATTATCAAAGCGCTTAGCAATTTGCTTGCATTTAAAACTATAAGATTTTATAGATAACGTTTAAAGAGTCTGATATAAAGTCGTTTGAATATTATCAAAAGTCTAATTATGTTAATATAGTCTAACAGGGGGCTACCGAATGGAAAATTTATTATCAAAAGAAGAAATGAACGCAGTTATAAACGGCGATCACGGTAACGTTTTTGCTGTCTTGGGCATCCACCGCGATAAGGGAAGCAAGGAAGTATTCATCCGCACTTATCAGCCCAATACCAAGTCCGTCGAACTCTTGAAAAAAGACGGCTCGTCCTTGGGAATGATGACCAAACTTGACAAGCGCGGTTTCTATCAGATTAACCTCGGACAGATTGAAAATTTCCCCTACAAATTCCGTATTGAAAACGACCGGGGCGATTTCTACGAACAGGAAGACGCTTACCGTTTTTCTTCCATCTTAGGCGATATTGACATCTACCTTCTCGCTGAAGGCAATCACCTTGACATGTATAAAAAACTCGGCGCGCATGTGCAGGAAATGGACGGCGTGCGCGGTGTCAGTTTTGCCGTTTGGGCGCCGAATGCCAAACGTGTTTCCGTTGTCGGAAATTTCAATAACTGGGACGGCCGCGTTAATGTGATGCGCAAGCATCCGACCTGCGGCGTGTGGGATATTTTTATTCCCGGAATTGATGAAGGCGAAATTTATAAATATGAAGTCAAAACTCAGGAAGATTACATTCTGGTCAAATCTGACCCGCTGGCCTTCTGGAGCGAAGTCCGCCCAAAAACCGCATCGGTAGTTTATGATTTGAACCACTATCACTGGGAAGATCAGAACTGGATGAACTATCGTGAAGAATATAATGCTTTTGACAAGCCGATGTCCATTTATGAAGTCCACCTCGGTTCCTGGCGCCGGAAAGGTGAAAACGGTTCCGAATTTTTGACCTATCGCGAAATGGCCGACCGGCTGGTTCCCTATGTTGTCAATATGGGCTTTACTCATGTCGAATTTTTGCCGCTGGCAGAACACCCGCTTGACTGCTCCTGGGGATATCAGGTTATCGGTATGTTCGCGCCGACCAGCCGTTTCGGCACGCCGGATGATTTCCGCTATATGATCGACAAGTTCCACCAGGCAGGTATTGCTGTCATCATGGACTGGGTTCCGGCTCACTTCCCAAAAGACGGCCATGGTCTGGTTGAGTTTGACGGCACTCATCTGTATGAACACGCCGATCCCCGCAAAGGCGAACATCTCGACTGGGGCACCAAAATTTATAACTACGGCCGGACGGAAGTCTGTAACTTCCTCTGCGCCAGCGCGTTATACTGGCTGAAAGAATATCATATTGACGGTCTGCGCGTCGATGCGGTGGCGTCTATGCTTTATCTCGACTATTCGCGCAAAAACGGCGAATGGATTCCCAATATCTACGGCGGCAATGAAAACATTGAAGCTATCGCTTTTCTGCGTAAAATGAACGAACTGGTTTACGGCCAATGCAAAGGGGCGGTAACCTGTGCCGAAGAATCAACCGCCTGGCCGATGGTTTCCCGTCCGACTTCAATGGGCGGCCTGGGGTTCGGCTACAAATGGAATATGGGCTGGATGAACGACACGCTGAAATATATCAGCCATGAGCCGGTTCACCGCAAATATCACCACGGCATGCTGACTTTCGGACTGCTTTATGCCTTCAACGAAAACTTTATTCTGCCGATTTCTCATGATGAGGTTGTTCACGGCAAAGGTTCCATGCTCGGCAAAATGCCCGGCGACGAATGGCAGAAATTTGCCAATCTCCGTGCTTATTACGGTTTTATGTACACCCACCCCGGCAAAAAACTTCTGTTTATGGGCTGTGAGTTCGGTCAGGATTGGGAGTGGAATTCGGAAGAAAGCCTGCGCTGGCATTTGCTGGAATATCCGATGTATAAGGGCATGCAAAACTGCGTCCGCGATTTGAACCTGATGTATAAGGGCAATCCTGCCTTTTATGAAGAAGATTTCGATTATCGCGGTTTTGAATGGATTGACCATTCCAATGCCGATGACAGCGTTATTTCATACATGCGGAAAGGGCATAACCCTGCCGATTATATGGTGGTTATCTCCAACTTTACGCCGGTTGTCCGCCATGATTACCGGATAGGGGTGAACGAAAACTGCCGCTATCAGGAAATCTTTAACAGCGATGATGTCAACTATTGGGGCAGCGGCGTTAAAAACGAAGGCCTGCTGACGACGGAAGAAGGCGAATGGAACAATAAGCCGCGTTCAATAAAAGTAACTTTGCCGCCGTTGTCAACCATCGTTCTCAAACCGGTTAGAGACTAACTTCACAAAGGACAGGAGATAACAATGTCAAATTACAAATCCCAACCCGGAAAGTCTTATCCCCTAGGCGCGACTTATGACGGGAAAGGCGTTAATTTCGCATTGTTCTCCGCCAATGCCGAAAAGGTGGAGCTCTGCCTGTTTGACGCATCCGGATCGCAGGAATTGGAGCGCTTTGCCATTAATGAAAACGACAACAGCATATGGCATATTTATGTTCCCGGTCTGGAACCCGGACAGGTTTACGGCTATCGGGTTTACGGCCCCTATAAGCCGCAGGAAGGGCACCGTTTTAATCCCAACAAGCTGCTGATAGATCCATACGGCAAAAAGCTGGTCGGCAAGCTGATTTGGCATAAGGCGATTTTCGGTTATGACATCGACAGCCCGGATAAGGATCTGTCTTTTTCCGAACTTGACAGCGCGCCCTATGTGCCGAAGTCGGTTGTCATCGGCAATACGTTCGACTGGGGCAATGATGATGAAATCCGCCCTCATCATAAAATGGAAGAAAGCGTCATTTATGAAACTCATCTGCGCGGCTTTACCAAACTTCATCCGCAGATAGCCGACGACAAACGCGGCACCTTTGCCGGTTTTGCCGACAAATCGGTAACCAGCTATTTGAAATGGCTGGGCGTTACCGCCGTTGAATTTCTGCCCGTACATGCCTTTTTCGGCAACCGCCATAAAAAAGGATATATCAAAGATAATTACTGGGGGTATGAAAGCTTTACGTTCTTTGCGCCGGAACAGACCTATCTCTCCAATGATGAAATTGACGAATTCAAGCAGATGGTCAAAACTCTTCATGCCAAGGGCATCGAAGTTATTCTTGACGTCGTTTATAATCATACCGGCGAGGGCAACCAACTGGGGCCGACATTCTGCTACCGCGGCATTGACAATGCGTCTTATTACACGCTGAATCCCGATAACAAGCGTTACTATTACGACAGCACCGGCTGCGGCGCTTCGTTTAACGTTCAGAACGGCTATGTCCTGTCGCTGGTAATGGATTCGCTGCGCTACTGGATTGAACAGATGCATGTTGACGGTTTCCGTTTTGACTTGGCAACTTCTCTCTGCCGTCAGAATATGGAGTTCAAAGTTCACAGCGGTTTTTTGTATGCCACGGGACAAGATCCGCAGACCCGCCGTGTCAAGCTGATTGCCGAACCCTGGGATATCGGCTACGGCGGCTATCAGGTCGGTGCTTTTCCGCCCGGCTGGGGGCAGTGGAATGACAAATACCGCGATAATGTTCGCCGCTTCTGGAAAGGCGACCAGTATCAAACCGCCGAACTGGCCAGCCGCCTGGCCGGTTCCAGCGATGTGTTTAACTATATGAACCGCGACATCTGGAGCAGTGTCAATTTCATTACCGCCCATGACGGTTTCAGCCTTCATGATGTTGTCAGCTTTAACGGCAAACATAACCTGAGCAACGGCGAAAACAACCGTGACGGCACCGACAGCAACTGGAGTTGGAACTCCGGCGCCGAAGGTGAAACCGACAACCCGGTGATTTTGGAAAACCGCCGCCAGCGGATGAAAGCGATGATAAGCACGTTACTGCTTTCGTTCGGAACGCCGATGATGTTGGCCGGAGATGAATTCGCACACAGCCAGTTCGGCAATAACAATCCCTATTGTCAGGACAACGTTTTAACCTGGATAGCCTGGGATGCCATCAGCAAGGAAGACAAAGAGCAGGTCAAATTCGTCCGCCGGGTTATCGGGTTGCGTAAAAAACTGCGCATATTCAACCGCCGCCATTTCTTTATCGGCAAAGTTGTCAAAAACGGATATAAAGATATTGCCTGGTATAATGAGCGCGGAGTTGAAATGGCAGCCAACGACTGGCATGACGGCAACCGCAAAGCTCTGTCTTACTGCGTTTATACCGGCAGCCGTTTCGTGTTGGCAATCTTTAATGCCAACCACGACGACATGAGTTGGAAGCTTCCGGAAATTTCCGGTAATCTGTCTTGGAATTTATTGCTGGACAGCTCCTCAAAATTCGGAGATGAGGGGAAAATCGGCTCGGCGCAGACAATCAGAGTCCCGGCGTGGAGCGTGTTATTATTTGAGATTAAAAAATAGGGAGTATTCTTATGGAAGAACTATTGCAGCAACTGGCCGGAAAATTGGGAATAGCCACCAGATTCAGCGACGGCGGACTGGTCCGGAAAGACTATGAAGTCGATGACGCGGTGGTCCGTTATATTGCGGAGCGCCTGGGGTATAAAGCCGGCAACCGCGGCGAGGTGGAAAAATCGCTGGCTGATTTTGAAAAACGCCGCTGGCAGCAAACCCTGGAAAACATCTATGTGGTAGAACAGGGCAAGTTGCAGTTTGATGCGGTGGTTCCGGCGGAACAGGCGCAGAGTTTCTTCGCCCTGCAAATTGAAAACAAGGATACCGGCATCAGGTCGGAGGTTGCTTTTGAAGTCCACCCGACCGATGAAACTTACACCATCGGTAAAACGATTTATGTCAAACTTCTGGTCGCAATAACCAATGAATTGCCGGTCGGCTATTATAATCTGACGTTTACCGTAGCAGATAAAACCTATAAAAGCACTTTGGCGGTAGCTCCGTGCCGCTGTTATGAAAATCCGGCTCTGGCAGACGGCAAAATCTGGGGCTATGCGTTGCAGTTGTATTCGCTGCGCAGTGAGCGCAACTGGGGTGTCGGCGACTTTACCGACCTGGGAAACTTTATTCGGATGTGTGCCCGTTGCGGGGCTGATATCATTGGCCTCAATCCGCTGAATGTTTTGGTGCACAGCTTTCCCGAAAATGCCAGCCCGTACAGCTCAATCAGCCGCCTGTTTTTAAATCCGATTTATATTGACGTTGAAGCAGTGCCGGAGTTCAAACCGGAAGATTTGTCTGAAATAGCAGACAAAATTGCCGAACTGCGCCAAAGCGAGCTGATTGATTATGCCGAAGTCTATCCGCTTAAAATTTCGGTTCTTGAAAAACTGTACGGTCGTTTTATGGCTGATCGCGGCAGTGACCGTCGGAACGAGTTCCGGGCTTTTGTTGAGGCTCAGGGCGACGACCTGCATAAACTTGCACTGTTCCAAACCCTCTATGATATCAAAAGTACATATATCTGGGGCGGCTGGACGGCCTGGGAAGATGAATTCCAAAACCCGAATTCTCCGGCTGTCCGTAAATTTGCCGAAGAATATGCCGACCGTATCCGCTTTTTTAAATATCTGCAATTTGAAGCCGATCGCCAGTTTAAACAGGCTTCGGCCGTCGTTGCCGAGTGCGGGTTGAAAGTCGGTCTCTATCGTGACCTGGCCGTCGGCGTCGGCAAAGACAGTGCCGAACTTTGGTCGGATAACGATTTGTTTATCCGCGATGTCGGTGCCGGTGCGCCGCCTGATGCCTTTTTCCCTGCCGGACAGAAATGGTGTCTCGGTGCTTTCAATCCCTATGTGTTAAAAGAACGCTGCTATGAACCGTTTATTAAAATTCTCCGCGCCAATATGAACGCGGCGGGAGCCTTGCGGATTGACCACGTTATGGGCCTGATGCGCCTTTATATTATTCCCGATAACGGCGATGCGGGAACTTATGTTATGTATAATTTCAAAGATATGCTGAATATTGTTGCCATTGAGAGCTGCCGCAATAAATGTCAGATTGTCGGCGAGAGCATCGGCAATGTTCCCGAAGGTTTCCTTGAAACGCTTGCCGAAAAGAATATTTATGCGCTGAGCGTGCTTTGGGCAGAAAGAAAAGATGCCGGCTGGGGCGATTTCAATGCGCCCGGCGAATATCCGGAAAAGGCCTTTATGTCAGTCGGAACCCATGATATGGCGCCGCTGCGGATGTGGTGGTTCGGTTACGATATTGAACTGATGCATTCGCTCGGCTTAATGGATGAAGCGGCTAAAAACGATGCATATCACAAACGCGAAATCGACCGTTGGAAACTTCTCTCGGCGCTGGACGCCAACGGCTGCTGGCCGGAGGATAACCTGCGCAAGGATAATTATATCTACGGACAGGGATATCCGGAGGGAATAGAAGAGGCGGTTCACCGCTTTGCAGCCAAGACGGCGTCTAAAGTCTTTTTGGCGCAGTTGGAAGATATCCTCCATGTTGAAAAAATGCAAAATCTGCCGGGAACGGATAAAGAACATCCCAATTGGCGCCGCAAACTTCCGGTTACACTTGAAAAGCTGGAAGGGGATATTGCTTATATCCGCAATATTCAGGCTATCCGCCGCGAAAGATAAAACGAAAACGCCCTTTTTTAGTTAATGTCATGGCTCATACGAGTGTTTATAGAGAACACTCGTATGAGCCATTTTTTTTCTTGTCATTGCCCACTTCCTCTCAGCAGTCATGCCTCGGCTTTCTTTATTTTGTCATGCTCCGGCTTGACCGGGGCATCTCCCGGCTTTTTCCTTGTCACCTATTGCCTCACCCGCCGGGAGCAGCCAGACCGGGCAATCGGAATTTGCTCGTTCCGCGTGAATAAACTGCCGCGGGAGGGTGTTGTCATTCCATAGTAAAAACCATGCTGTTTTTAATCTGACATTTCCTCGGGTATGACCAGTTGAAAACAGGCGAAACACTATTAAATCTAAGTAATACCGCGTAGAAGGAATAGCCAAAAAATCTTGTGAGGTTAAGAATTATTTGACAATTACTGCCAAGTATGATACCTTAAAAACAGGCTTGATTCAGTTATATCTGCGAGGTGTACTATGAGGATTATTAGGACAATAATTTTCTGTGCCGGTATGGTCGTATATTCATCAACCATGGCACAGGCTTCTGTCAACAACAACCAAACAGGCGGATTGTCAAATAATCCCGACGCCACCCTCATAGAAAAGAACCAAAACCGCTTTGAATTCGGGCCTCAGACCCTGTCTCTGGAACTGCCTGATGCGGGGTCTGTTTCTGTTAAAAATTTCCCCAAACTTGCATCTGTTCATTTTTTGACTGAATCTAACAGTCTACAATTTAATGTCCCAGCATTTGAAGACACTTCTGTTCAGAACTGTAAAGATCTCGGCTATACCAAAACTTCTTGTTCATCCGGCAATCCGTCGGTTTTTTGTCCTTATAATAATGCTTATTTCAAAGAATGCTGTGACGCTTCTTATAAATATACCGCAGACAGCTGCACTTATCCGAATACTCTAAGTAAAACTTCCTGCGGGGGCAAATATCAATGTACCTGTGACACGACACTTTATCCGGTAACGAGTTGTACCTCGCCGCAAACGCCGGCAACGGGAAACGGTTCTTCATGTACAGCAAACGGTGTCACCCGTTATTCGGAATGTGTCTGTCCGTCCAATTATACCGAGACCTGTACCGGACAAAACCAACAGGGGCGGGGAAGCGGCTGCACTTATAAGGGCACGACCAAATACACCGCCTGCGAATGCAAGCCGGGTTATAATCAGACCTGTACGGAACTCGGGCCGGTTACGCCGAATGATTATTGTTTAATGAACGGTATCAGGTATTACAACAATTGTAAGACCTGTGAAAACAAATGCAAACTGGACAGTTGCCCGGCCGGTGTAAGCTGTACGCTTGAGGACTGCTCGGGCAAGTATTGCGATGTCGGTTGCGCGACAGGTTATGTCAACTGGTGTACCAAACCGGAAACCGACTGCGCCAAATTGGGCTATACCAAATCAGTCAGCCAATGTTCGGACGGCTATCTGCAATGTCCGTATAACACGGCAGCCGTTTTCTGCGAAGATGTAATTAGTGTTGGTTCAATTTTGTATGGCGACGGAACGGTCGCGAACGGTCTGGTAACGGGTAAAACGCCGATTGGTATTGTGTTTGATACGACGAATCATTTGGCCGTGGCGCTGACAGATGTTAAAAAAGACGGTACAGCAGGTAGCTCATCGATGTATTGGGCAAGCAGTTATTGTGATACGCCGAATTTGGACAACTGTACCAGCAGTGACGGTTTGACATCTTGTGGGGTAGATGGGCGAACGAATACCAATGCGATATTGGCGAGTACGTGTATCGGTACAACCTATGCGGCGAATGGCGCAAATGCCTATGAGCCGAGTGGGTGCAGCAAGGACTTCTGTAAGAAAACGAAGTGGTTTTTGCCGAGTATGAGGGATTTGATCACGTTGTATAACGCGAAGAGTTATGTAAATGCCTCGCTGAGCTTGACAGCCAGCTCAGGGGCTAAAACCTTGATGGAAAGTTATTACTGGTCCTCTACTGAGTACGACAACTTCTATGCGTGGAGGTTGGTTATGAGTGACGGTACCAGGTATGCCAGCGGTAAGACCGCCAGCAGTCTATGCGTTCGTCCGGTGGTAAAATATTAGGCACAGAAGAGGAGAAAAGTGATGAAGAAATTATCAATACAGATTATGGCTCTTTGCAGTGTCTTCGGGTTTGCATCGGGCGTTATGGCAGAGGATTGCAAACCGGCTCCAGACTGTGCTGACCTGGGCTTTACTCAAAACGCGGCAGATTGCAGCGGCGATGCCCTGAAATGCCCTTGGGACTTGACGAAAGCTGCTTGTAAAGCCGGAGATGAAAGCGAAGATATAAAAGAAGATATTAAACCAGTTCCTTGCGCCGTTGGCTCAATCCTGGGTAATGACCAGCTTTGTTACGAGGATAAACTCCCTGACGGTGTCAAACCCGTTGGTATTGTCTTTGACACCGATAACAAACTTGCCGTGGCGTTGACAAATGTAAATAAGGACGGCTCAGCCTGTGATACATGGTCATTGATGCTGATGAGTACTGCATACTCTTCTACATCTGAATATAATATTCCTGCATTAGCTAACTGTACCGGTAGCGCCGGTGGTGCCAGTTTGTTATCTTGCGGGGCAGATGGCCGAGCCAACACGACAGCGATATTGAACTGCGGCAACATTTGTGGCACAACGCCGGCAGCAACTGCTGCTAATAGTTATGAGCCAAGCGGTTGCAGCAAGGACTTTTGTAAGAAAACGAAGTGGTTTTTGCCGAGTATGAGAGATTTGAGAAAATTATATAGAGTAAAATTTTATGTCAATACTTCACTGACTCGGATGGCTGATTTCGGAGCAAAAACTTTGTATGAGAACGGAGGTGGACATTGGTCTTCTACACAATCTGAAACCGGTTATATGTGGGGAGTTAGGATGGATACCGGTGAGGAGAGTCCAAACTATCGTAACGGTATGAGTAATGCTGTTGTTCGTCCGGTGGTAAAATATTAGGCACAGAAGAGGAGAAAAGCGATGAATAGAAAATCAGCATTAATTTTAAGTGGGGTTTTAGGTACTTTTTTCTCCACTTCAGCTATTGCCGCATTAAACTGCACCGCCTCGCCGGACTGCGCGTCACTCGGATATACAATGTCCGCCGCCGATTGTACAGACGGTGTTAAAGTTGCTTGTCCAACCGACACCTCCAAAGTCTTTTGTAAAACCGTACAGCCAGTCACCTGTATCGTTGGCTCAATCTTAGGCGGTGATCAATTCTGCTATAAGGATAAACTCCCTGACAATGTCAAGCCGGTCGGTATTGTCTTCGATACCACCAACAAGTTGGCCGTGGCGTTGACGGATATTAACAGCAGCAGTTCCGCGGGCAGCTCAACAACGATGTGGACTACTGGCTATTATGATATTCCTACGTTAGGTAACTGTACCAGCAGTGACGGTTTGACATCTTGTGGGGTAGATGGGCGAACGAATACCAATGCGATATTGGCGAGTACGTGTATCGGTACAACCTATGCGGCGAATGGCGCAAATGCCTATGAACCGAGCGGGTGCAGCAAGGATTTCTGTAAGAAAACGAAGTGGTTTTTGCCGAGTATGAGGGATTTGATCGCGTTGTATAACGCGAAGAGTTATGTAAATGCCTCGCTGAGTTTGACAGCCAGCTCGGGAGCTACAACCTTGACGGAAAGTTATTACTGGTCCTCTACTGAGTACGACACCGCCAATGCGTGGATTTTGCGTATGAGTGACGGTTACATGGGCAGCTTCTATAAGACCGGCTACCCTAACGGCTACGTTCGTCCGGTAGTGAAATATTAACAGAAAAGAAGATAATCAAAAGCCCCTCTCTGTGAGGGGCTTTTTTGAGCAAACCGTCGGCCTATTTGATATAATCAAGCAAACTCAAACTCATGGCCTGCTGCAAAACGGCATAAGATGCTTCCAGATTCTGCGAAGCCAGCAGCAATTTAGTGGCCGCCTCCGTTTTGTCAACATTTTTCAGCGAAGAGATGTTGTTCTCCAGATTGGCTTTGATAGCGGTCTGATTTTCCGTCGTCTGGTTCAAAACAACGTAATTTGAGTTTATTTTGGCCGAAATTGTATAAATGTCGGCATTTTTAACATTGGCATTTTCACTGGCATTAAACAATGCGTCGGAAATCAGATCCAATGCCTCGTTAACACGCTCAATCGGATTTTCCGAAGAAATGGTTCCGGTAATGTCGTCAGCCGGGTTACGGGTATCTACGAAATTGCCCTGTGCAATTGTTCCCAATGCTCTGAACAGTTTTTCAAAGGCCGGGTCGTTGGCATTAACGTCAAAGCTGATGGACTGGTTTTCGGAAATGCGTTTTTCCGAAGTCAGATCACCGCCTTTATAATAAGATTCGGTCGAAAGGCTCCATGAGCTGGAGGCGGCAATCGTCGTCGTCGGAAAGCGCGCCGGATCAACCGTTACATATAATTCGGTTCCGTCGTCACTGATACCGGTAACCTGAACCTGGCCGGCGATGTTGTTGTTCTTAAAGCCATCCATGTTAATCACCGAACCGACCGGGAACGACTTGCTGAAAGTGACGTCATTGTTCGGCGTAATCACATCGTCGGTAACCACCGGAGTCGATTCTTCAAAGGTAACGGTCTTGCCGTCGGCGGAAACCGATTTGACAATATAGGCCTTGGCATTGCCGCCGGCAGCATCGCCGCCGATGACAACCGTGTCTCCCGCGCTGAGCGTGTTAAAGGCGCCGTATTCGGTGGCGTTCATTGTGTTTTTGTCGCTGTTGAACGTCAGTGTGCCGGTTGTCTTGTCATTGGCAGTAATTGCCGGTTTCAGAAAACCGCCGGCTTTTTCTGCCGTAATGGTGCCCTGGTTGGTGTTGTTTCCGTTCAGTTTGAGCGAAATATCCCCCGTGTTGCTTGCGTTGACCGAAAAGTTGGAGAGGTCAGCGCTGCTGTTGCCCGGGTATTGAATATTTAAGCCGTCATAATAGGCTTGAAATTCGTCCAGCGTTGAGAACGGGAAATTGACCGGAGGCTGGTTAGAGACGCCGCCGCCGAACAGATATTTGCCGTTGGCGAAGGTATTCAGGCTGTCAACCAGCATTTTCAAAGCTGAAAAGGCGCTGTTTTGCAGCTGTCTCAATTCCCGGGCCTGATCCGAGTTCATGGTATAGGGCTCGCCGGTTTCCACACCGTTTACGTTCAAAACGCTTGAAGCGCCGTTAATCGTATAAAGCGGGAAAGTGAATTTGTTGCCTTCAAATTTAAAATCGGCATTAGCAGGCAGCTTATCCTTCAGAGCATTCATCACGTCTTCGGCATTTGCGGCGCCGCTGATGTCAATATTATTGCCGTTGCCGTCATTGGCAAAGGTATATTGAACGCCGTTAATGGTAATCGTCTGTCCCAGATAATCGGCCACATTGTCATTGGTAAAAGTCAGTTCGCCGCCGGTATAATCGGGAGTGAGACTGCTGCCGCCGGTAGTGGTGGTCACCGGCGAACCGGTCGTTACGCCGTTAGCCTTGATGATTGTGGAATTATTGTCAACCGTGCCCAGCGGATAGGTAAACGTTGTACCGTCAAAGTCATAATCGGCGTTGGCGGGCAGTTTGTCTTTCAGAGCCGTCATAATCTCTTCGGCCGTCGTGGCGCCGCTGATGTCAATATTATTGCCGTTGCTGTTGTTGGCAAACTTATATTCGGTACCGTCGATAATAACGCTTTTGCCGATATAGTCGTCGGGGTCGTTGCTGGTAAAGGTCAGCTTGCCGCCGGTGTTGTCGGTGATGGTGGTTCCTTCTCCGCCGTTGCCGGTAATGCCGCTGAAACTGGTCAACGTGCTTTTGAAGTCGTTAATCGCTTTTTGAATCGCTTCCATCGAGGTGTTCATCGTTTTGATTTCGACTTCGGTAATTTTGTTGTTTTCCATAAACGTGCTGGTAACGCCGAGCGTCGCTTCCAGAGAAACAATGCTGGAGGCGCTCATGCCGTAGCCGGAATAGTTCTGAGCCTTGAGACCGGTAATGGACTGAAAGCTGTAAAGATCGACCAGATTTTTGTTGGCAATCGTTGCGTTGGTCATATTCAGATAAGTTGCATAAGTAGGTACGCGCATTTTTCAGTCCTCCTAGTTAACCATATTCAAAAGCATGTCTAACATTTCTTTAGACGCGGTAAATGTCTGGGCGCAGGCGGCGTAGCTTTGCTGAAAAATGATCAGCTGGGCCAGTTCTTCGTCGCGGTCAACGCCGCTGAGCGTCGCTTCCTTCAGCGAAATGGAATTAGTCAGCTCCTGCTGATAATTCAATGCCGAGGTTGCGCTGTTGGTTTCCGTTGCCACGGCGCCGACAAAGGTCGACGCATAGTTGGCCAGCGTCGTGCTGGTCTGAGCCAGACTTCCGGCCTGGCCGAAGTCTTGTGAATCGGTAAAGACCTTGGCCATCGCGTTGGCAATATTATTGGCCGCCGGATTCAGCTGATATTCACCGGAATTGGAGTTGAATTCCGGCGTACCGGAAGAAATGCCCGACGGATTGGTCAGTAGGTCTTCACGCACGCTCAATGACCCCGCGGCATCTGAGTTGGACGGGTGCATGCCGATTCTTTCCAGAAAACCGGTCGTCCGCCCCGTGGTCTGGTTAATTGCTTCGCTGATTTCCAGCTGTTCGCCCGAAGTGTTGTTAATCTGCAGAACATAACCGTTGCCGTTGGGAACCAGCGAGGCCTTAATCTGGCTGTTCAGCTTCGGGTCGTTGTTGATTTTGTTGACGATATCCTGCAGGCTTTCGTTCGGGTAAATGTTGATTGAACCCAAAGACGGATTGTTGCCGGTGGCGAAATTGATGGTAATTTTTTCCTGAACCCCGAGATTGGCATTCTTATTTAACACTTTCGAGTCATAAACATGTTCGTTTTTGGTGGTCTGGAAAAAGTCATTCATTCCGAAGAAGTAGGAAAAACCTTCCATCGTCCGGTCATAAGCGCCGTCGCCGTTAACGTCGAATTTAATCGTAACGTCCTGCTGGTCGCTGCCGGCGGTGGAAGAGGCTTCGTCCATAATTGAGAACGAATAGTTGCTGTCTCCGGTGTTGATAACCAGCTTTCCGTCATCATTGATTTCGGCATAAGCCTGCGGCAGGTTTGCCCCGTCCGGAGAGGTCAGCCAGTCATTGACCAGTCCCACCATATCGGAAACGCTGCCCCCGCCGTCGGGAAAACCCAATCCGGCCAGCAAAGTCGTTGTCGCAACCTGCTTGCCCTCGGAGTCAAAAATTGTCAGTCTGACATCACCGTTGGAAATCTGAATATTCTGATTGGCCGGGTCAATAAAGGTTCGGCTGCCGGTGAGTTCTGACGGCGCGTTCGGATAAGACGTTCCGCGGTTGTGAACCTGATTGATGGCGTCTTTCATTGTGGCCGCCAGTTCGTTCAGCTGGGTTTGCAGCGAGGTCAGCTGGTTGTCGCGAATGTCAATCAGCCCTTTGAGCTCACCGTCTTTAATATTATTGGTGATGTCTTCGCCGTCAACATAAATGCCGCCGATGCCGCCGCCGGCGTAAGAGGTTGTCGGACTGGCCTGTGCAACGGCGCTGTGCGACAGCTTGTGCGGATAGCGGTCCAGCAGCGTAACGCCGCCGGTCGTCTGAATAACGATTTCGCCGCTTTCCCGCTTGAAATAGGAAATGTCTATCAGTCCGCTCAAATCACGCAGAGCCTGGTCGCGCTGGTCTTCCAAATCTGCCACGCCGTCATATCCCAAAACCTTGTATTTGACAATCTGGTCATTGAGGTTCTGCAGGTCGTCCAGCAGGTCGTTAATCTGGTCGCAGGCTTCGCTGATGCTCAAATCGGCATCGCCGCGCAGTTTTTGAATTTCCGTCGTCAGGGAATTAAGGCGGGAAGCGACCGTATTGGCGTTGTTCAACAGATTATAGCGTCCCGAAGATGAGGTAACGTCAGAAGCGAAAGTTTCAAAAGCCGATTGCAGATCGCCGACATTGGCGGCAATGGAATTGTTGCCGGACGGAGTTCCCAGCAATGTTTCCGTTTTGCCCAGAAACTGGTTCTTGGCATTAAGATTCCCGGTCTGGCTGTTGGAGGCCAGATAACTTTTTAGCAGACCTTCGTTAACGGTGCGGGTAATATCTCCCAGCTGAACGCCGGCGCTGTATCCGCCCAGAACGAGATTTTTCTGAGCCGCGGTTTTGCGGGTGTAGCCGACCGTGTCGATATTGGCCAGGTTGCGCCCGACGATATCCATCTGGTTCTGGGCAACCTTCATGCCGCTCAAAGAGGTCTGTAAGCCTGATAACATAACCATGATTCCAACTCCTATAATGTTCTGTTGACAGCTATCGCGCTATGTTGATTGTCCGGCTGGTTAAACTGCCCTTGGGCTCCGTAAGACGTCGAGTTGGACTTGCTCGTCATCTTGGCGACGTTAACAATCGAACCGATAACCGATTTGCTGGTTTCCATTCTGGTTTTTAATAATAAATCGTTTTCCCGCAGCAGTTCGTCCAGCTTGAGGGAATTTTGCTTCAGCGTAGCTTTGGCCTCGTCGTCCATGGAGGCCAGGGCATGCTGGTTTTTGATAAAATAAGCCACCAGATTTCTGTAAACTGAAACAATCTGGGCTTTCTGCTCATACATCTCGCTGACTCTGACAACGTTATAATCGCGCAGAGCCTGGTTTTCTTCCTGCAGCAATTCGGCGAAAGTCAGAAGGATTTCCTGATAATCGCTGATTTTCTTCTGCATCTCCGTCTGTTGTTCTGCCTGTTCCATTTCACACCTCTTATTTTGCGCTTTGTCCGTTGATAAAGCCCTGGCTTTCCATTTCCTGCATTTCCAAAATCGAGCGCATAACCTCATCGGCCACGCCGACCGAGCCGTTTTTTGCCATTGCCTTGCCGTATTCGTTGACCAGCAGGGAGCGGTAAACTTTTTCGGCATGACCGCCGCCGAACATGCCGTCGGTGGAAATGCCTTCAAACATGGTTTCGGCCATTTTGCTCAGGAAAAAGGCTTCAAAGTCCTGAGCGGCAGCTCGGGCTTCTTCTTTGCTCATGGCTTTTGTTCCGTTCAGGGAAGTGTTGGGCTTCCTGTTCAGGGCAATAGCCGCGGCGTCAAAACCGGTTATGTTCGCATTGCTCAGTTCCATTTTAAATCACCTCAATGTCTGCCTGCAGAGCACCGCTGGCTTTCACGGCCTGCAAAATGCTGATTAAATCGCGCGGGGTAACGCCGAGGGCATTTAAGCCGTCAACCAGTTCCTGCAGATTAACGCCGGTATCCAAAACGCTCAGCTTGCTGTTGACTTCTTCGTTAACGTCAATTGCTGTAACGTTTTGCGTAACGGTGGTTCCGTTACTGAAGGGCAGGGGCTGGGAAACCATCGGAATTTCCGAAATTTTGATGGTCAGATTGCCTTGGGCAATGGCCAGCCGGTTGATTTTGACATCCTTGCCGATGACAATAATGCCCGAACTTTCGTCAATCACCACCTTGGCCAGCTGATCGGGCTGAACCTGCAACTGTTCGACTTTGGTCATCAAATCAACAATTTTATCCTCATATTCCTGCGGAATTTGCAAATCGACGGTGGCCGGATCCAAAGCTTTGGAGGCCGGCTGTCCGAGCATTGCGTTAATGGCGTCGGAAATTCGGCGCGCGGTGGTAAAATCAGGATTGCGCAGGGCAATGCGGATATTCTTCAGGCTGTCCAGAGCAAAGTCGATTTCATTTTCAATAATCGCGCCGTTGGCGATTCGCCCCGAAGTGGGAACCCCGCGGGTGACCGAGGCATTATTGCCCTGTGCCGAAACGCTTCCGGTGGCAATCTGCCCCTGGGCCACGGCATAAACTTCGCCGTTGGCGCCGCTTAGCGGCGTGGCAATCAAAGTGCCTCCCTGCAGGGATTTGGCATCGCCCATGGCGCTGACCATAACGTCAATCCGGCTGCCTTGGCGGGCAAAGGGCGGCAGGCTGGCCGTGACCATGACGGCAGCAATGTTTTTGGATTTAAGCTGACCGTCGCGGGCGTTGATGCCAAGCTGGTCAAGCATGCTGATCAGGCTTTCTTTGGCAAAATTGATGGATTTTATGTTGTCACCGGTGCCGTTTAAGCCCACAACCAGGCCGTAACCGACCAGCTGGTTCTCTCTGACGCCTTCAAAATCGGCAATATCTTTTATGCGGGAACTGGCCGCAGCCTGTCCGCCCGCGAGCAGAAAAACAGCTCCGATAATGCTGAAAACGGCTGATTTCTTAAACAAAACGGTGTTCATAATCACAAAACCTCAAAATTTTTCCATAAACTTATTTGTTTTATATGCAATATTCGTGCCAAAAATAATGAGATTTTTTATTCGCAACCTTAGCAAGAGAGGTGGAACTCTTAAATCGATTATTATATATTAGGGGATGATAATATTAAATGCGGGAAGACGATATGGATTATGAAGACGTGCTGCAGGAAGACGTTCTGCAAAAGGCTCACCAAAAGCTGAGCGAACTCAAAGCCGGTGTCTTGTTTATAAATCAGGTTGCCAAAAAAATACAGCTGGCGTTGTCTCTGGTGGAAGAAAAGCTGAACGAGGTTGACTTCGTGATATGGATTGCGCCTTCGGGATTTCTGTCCACGCGTTCCTATATGAACGAAATCAAAAAGAACAACCGGACGTTCCGTCACCGGATGTACTATTATTCAATAGAAAGCGTATCGATTTCGGATGAAAAATATCTGGAGTTGTATAATTTAATCCACAACTTTAAGATTTTCTGCGTGGTCGATGAAAGCATCACCATAAAAAATACCGAGGCGGGACGGACGCAGCGCCTGCTGTCTCTGAGCTCAAAATTCAGTTACCGCTTAATATTGAGCAGTATTCCGTTGACACAAGGATTAATTGATTTATATTCGCAGATAGAGTTTTTAGACACTAAAATCCTGCGGATGAACGAGAATCAATTCGGCCACATCTTCATGCCGTTCTGCTACAGCAACTATCTGGTTATGAAACATTGGTCGCGTCCTGAAGACGAAGCCCGCCTGTTTGAGCTTGTCAAACCTTATGTTTTGGGGTTTGATTTCGGGGACAAATACGAAATTACCCACAGGAACCATTATTTTGAACTGACACCGCAGGAAGAAAAAAGTTATAATGACGAAAAGAGTCTCTTTTTGCGGGACCGGGAGCAAGTTGCTTTTATGGATGTTGTCCAGAACTTCCAGCGGATGTACACCCTCTCGGAGAACAAGCTTGAAGCCTTGCGGAAACTGGTACACCAGATTTTGGAGCGCGGCGAAAAGGTTATTATTTATATTAAGTTTTTGGATGAAATTACCTTTTTTAAGGAAAGCCGGTTTTTTGGCGATGTTAAATTTGTCGAACTGACCGGAAAATCTAATAAACGTAAAGCGATAAAAGAATTTGAGCGAAAAGCGGATATTATGTTTTGTACTTACGGCGTTGATAAGTTCGGGCTGGATATGCAGTTATGCAATAATATTATATATTTTTCCCAAACTTTCGATTATAAATGTAAAGTACAGGGGCTGGACAGTGTCGTGAGCAAAGGAATCGCACGCAAAATAAATATTTATGACTTTTGGGTAAAAACCAATTTGGAACAATTGATTAATGATAATTTGGAACGTAAAAAAAATGTTCTGTCAAATGTATGCCATATGATAACGAAAGAGGAGGCATTACGACTGTGAAGAAATATTTGGATATTAATGTTTATGAGGCAACTCAGGCTCGTTTAAAATATATCTTCGAGCATTTTGAGAATATCTATGTCTCTTTTTCCGGCGGTAAGGACAGCGGCCTGCTGTTGAATCTTGTCCTGGACTATAAACGCCGTCATAATATTCAAAAAAAAATCGGCGTCTTTCATCAGGATTTTGAGGCTCAGTATCAGACAACGACGGATTTTGTCACCCGTATGTTTGAAAACAATATAAACGATATCGAGCCTTATTGGGTTTGCATTCCGCAGGCTTCCCGCTGTGCCGTCAGCAACTACCAGATGTACTGGTACACCTGGGATCCCGACAAAAAGGCTGCCTGGGTGCGCCCGATGCCCAAACAGGATTATATCATTAAGCTGGAAAATCATAACTTCGATTTTTACAAATACAAAATGCCGCAGGAAGACTTCTATGCGGAATTCGGAAAATGGTATGCCCGCCAGCATAAGGGAAAATCCATCTGCCTGCTGGGGATTCGCGCCGATGAATCCCTCAACCGTTACCGGGCTTACGCCAACTATAAAAAAACCAGCGTCGGCGAGGGCAAATGGAACACCAAAATGGGTGAGAATTTTTATCACGCTTATCCGTTGTATGACTGGACAACCAAAGATGTATGGGTTGCCAACGGCAAGTTTGATTTTGATTACAACCATATTTATGACCTCTTTTATAAGGCAGGCCTTTCCATTAACCAGATGCGTGTTGCCAGTCCGTATCATGAGAGCGCCAAAGACAGCCTGAACCTTTACCGCGTGCTTGAGCCCGATACCTGGATACGGGTTGTCGGCCGGGTTCAGGGGGCCAACTTCGGAGCCATCTACGGCAGCACCAAGGCATTGGGCGCCCGCAAGTTCACGTTGCCTCCGGGGCACACCTGGCGTTCCTATGTAAAGTTTTTGCTGGCAACCCTGCCGGAGAGCATCCGCCAGAATTATATCAATAAATTTAAAACATCCATTCGTTTTTGGTGGAAAAAAGGCGGCGTGGTCAACGAAGACGCGCTGAAAGAGCTGGAAGAATGCAATTATCCGATTCGCCGTAACGGTCCCAGCGGTTACAACAAAAGCCGCGACAAGATTCGTTTTCTCGGCACGCCGGATAACACCGATGATATAAAATCAACCATCGATATTCCGTCTTGGAAACGAATGGCCGTATGCATTTTGAAAAACGATCACCTCTGCAAATATATGGGCTTTACCCAAACCAAAAAACAGGCGGAGCGTGAGCGCGAATTAATGGCGAAATACAGAAACTTGTGAGGAAAGTATTATGAGTGAATATAAAAGCCCTGTTTACAATGTTCAGGCGATTCCGGTCGAAAAAATCAAAGCCAACGACTACAACCCTAACCGTGTTGCTCCTCCGGAAATGAAATTGCTGGAAATTTCTATCTGGGAAGACGGTTTCACCCAGCCGATTGTCTGCTACTATGACAAAGATAAGGATGAGTACATCGTTGTGGACGGTTTCCACCGTTTTACCACCATGTTGACCAGCCCGCGCATTTATGAGCGTGAAGGCGGCAAAATGCCGGTTGTCGTAATTGACAAACCTTTGGGCGACCGGATGGCTTCAACCATTCGTCACAACCGTGCCCGCGGTAGCCATAACGTTGACCTGATGAGCAACATCGTGGCCGAGCTGCTGGAAATGGGCAAAAGCGATGCCTGGATTTGCCGCAACATCGGCATGTCTGCCGATGAGGTGCTGCGCTTAAAGCAGATTACCGGTCTGGCCTCTCTGTTCAAGGACGAAGAATTTTCCCGCAGCTGGGAAGTCTGATTATTAATCATACCGCGGCCTGATATTGCCGAATGCAAGAAAGACTGCTGAGTCGGCGTTAGCCGGCTGTAGTGAGGGACGATGATAACCAAAAAAGACATCGCAAAGCTGGAAGGCTTGCTAATGCTGGTTGCTGTTTCGGAAAATAACAGCAAGAAAAAAGTTGCCGAAGCCCTGAACCTCTCCGTTGATACCCTCAATAAATATATCAGCGATTTGGAAAAGGAGCTTGGAACCAAGCTGGTAACCAGCAACGGCCGCGGCAGTGTCCTTACTTATGAGGCTCAGAACATTATCAATCTGGGGTTTGACATCAAAAAGGTTGTTCGCAGCGTAGATACCCTTGCTTCTCATAAGGATGCTCTGTCGGGAACCGTCCGTGTCGGTATTCCGTTGGCAGTTTCAGCCGCGTTGCCGAGTGACAGCATCAGCACTTTCTGGGAAGAATACCCGAATATCCGCATTGATGCGATTTCTAACTACGAGCCGCCGAATTTCAATGTGCTCGACGTCGATTTGGGCTTTACCTTTGAGCCGCCGACCGGTTCCGACCTGGTTATCGTTGCCAGCCGGAATGTAAAGTACGGTTTTATGGCCACACCCGAATATCTGAAAAAACACGGCGAACCGAAGAGCATTGAGGACTTGATTGCCAACCACCGTGTCTGCGGCAAATTCGGGCATTACCATTATTTGAAAGTGTGGAAAGATATTATGGCGCGTTCTCCCCGCGTTTGCTTTTCCTCCAACTCCAATTTTTCGGTTATTAAAATTTTGCGTGCCGGCGGAGGCATAGGGGTTCTGCCGCTGCAATATGCCAATGACGGAGACCTCCGCCTGTTGACGGAGATTAAGGAGACGCCGGAAGTAACTTTTTATCTGGTGGCGCACCGTCTGACCAAAGATATTCCGAAAATTCGTGTCGTTATCGACTGCTATCGCAAAATTATGATGAGTTCTTGGGATTAAATGTTTCATACCGTAACCTGCTGCAAGACAGGTTACGGTATGAGAAGTTTAAAAGACCGATTGAATGAAACCGCCGCCCAAAACCGTTCCGTCTCGATAAAAAACAACGGATTGACCGGGCGTTAAAGCTTTTTGCAAATCTTCAAATTCAACTTTGAAACAATCGTTCTCTTCCGGGGTCACCGTAACCCGGACCGGTTTCTGCGATGAGCGGATTTTGGCTTCGCAGTGTAAAGCCGTTTCCGGTGCTGAAATTGAAATCCAGTTCATCCGTCCGGCAATCAGTCCTTGCTGCATTGTCTCGTCGGCAAAGCCCAGCACGACTTCATTGGTTTCCGGATGCAGGGCAATAACATACAACGGTTTTTCCGCGGCAATACCCATACCGCGGCGCTGCCCGATGGTAAAGTTCCAGAAACCCTGATGCCGTCCGAGGATTTTTCCTTCGCTGTTGACAAAGTTTCCGCTTCTCGGCGCTTCCTGAATAATATCATTGATATCGCCGGTATAAAAGTCCTGGCTGTCCGGTTTGTCACAGACTTCGAGCCCGGCTTCCTTGGCCAGTTCCCTGATTTCCGCTTTGGTATAACTGCCGAGCGGCAGCATAATGCCGGCCAGTTGTTCCTGAGACAGACGATAAAGAAAATAAGCCTGGTCTTTACGCGGATCTTTGCCGCAAAGAAGCTGATAACGCCCGTTTTCCTGATTAAAACGGACACCGGCATAATGCCCGGTCGCAAACTTGTCAAATTCTATTCCGGCCGCTCGGGCGGCAAGAGGCAGGGCTGAAAATTTGATTGTCGCATTGCATAAAACGCAGGGATTCGGCGTTCGTCCGGCCAGATATTCGGCTTTGAAGTTGGAAAGCACGATTTTTTTATATTCCGCCGTGCAGTCGATAACATGATAAGGAATATCCAGCTTTTGGCAGACTTTCCGGGCAGCGGCAATGTCCTCTTCCTCATGCGGGCTGAAACAGCCTTCTTTCCCGGTCATATTCTTAAAATTTTGTGCTTTGTCCCAAATGGACATTGTGGCGCCGATAACGTCATATCCGGCTTTTTTCAATAACAGAGCCGCCGCGGAAGAATCAACGCCGCCGCTCATGCCGACAAGTATTTTCATTTTTTCCTCTTAGTGAATTAAGTTGTAACATTCACCAAAGAAATTTAAAAATTCAAAGTTTTTAATTTCTTTGACCGGCTCACTATAAAGGAAAACAAACGAAATATAAAGAATTATTATTATCTGAAAATTAAAGATTATATGTTTAACTGTCCGAACAGATAACCGGAGGAAAACCATGCCTGTCAAAGCCAATATTTTCAGTTCCCGGCCTTATGCCTTTCTGGCGGAAAAAATAGCCGCGGCTCCGTCGGAAATCGATTTCCGCCTCGGCAAAATCGAGCACACCCGCTTTCCTGACGGGGAAAACTATTACCGTCTCCTTGAAGCACGGGAGATACGCAACAGTCCGGCCGTCTATGTCGCCGGAACCGTCAGCGATGCCGCGGTGATGGAGATGTATAATATATGCAGCGCTTTGGTTATGGAACAATGCTCTTCGCTGCATATCGTCATTCCTTATTTCGGCTATTCGACCATGGAGCGGGCTTCCCGGCGCGGCGAAGTCGTCATAGCCAAAAATATTGCCCGTCTGCTGAGTTCTTTGCCGACTTCTGCCCGCGGAAATTTCGTGTATATGGTTGATTTGCATTCACTCGGCACCCAATATTACTTTGAAGGTTCCATCCGTCCGATTCATCTGACCGCCGAACCTTTGATAAGACAGATGATTGCCGATGTCGGTGAAAACCCGGTTCTGGCTACGGCCGACATGGGGCGGGCGAAATGGGTGCAGAAAATGAGCGGCCGTCTGGGGCTGGACAGCGCTTATATTATGAAACAGCGTCTTTCCGGCGAGCAGACGGAGGTTGTTGCCTTGAATGCCAACGTATCCGGACGCCGGGTGGTTATATATGACGATATGATCCGTTCGGGAGAATCCGTTATTCAGGCAGCCCGGGCTTATGATGCCGCCGGTGCGCGTGAAATCCACATATTGGCAACCCACGGCGTTTTTGTTGACGGAGCCGTCGAACGGTTGAAAGGCAGCGGCTTGTTCAAAAGCCTTCGCTGTACCAATACCCATGTCAACGCCTGCCGGTTTGCGGCGGACGATTTTGTGAAGGTTTATGACATAACGCCTGTTTTGGCTGCCGGGCTGGAGATATCCAATTAATAATAGATATTTGATTATTTCCGCTTGCCAAAAGGCGGCATTCTGTTCTATGTTGGGAATAACTTTAATATCACAACTGAGATGAGAATGTTTGCCAAACTTCTGAAGAAATTCAAATCAACTTACACCGTCAGTAATTATTGCAAAATCTTTCCTTATGTCAAACCTTACTGGGTAAGGGGGCTGCTCGGTGTCCTGATTACAATTCCCATCGGTTCGATGGATGCGGTCATTGCCTGGTCGCTGCAGCCTTATATGGATATTGTCATGGTCGAAAAAAATACGGCTTCGACTTCCTATATTCCGCTGCTGATTGTTTTGTTCAGCTGCCTGCAGAGTCTGCTGAACTATACGGCAACTTATCTGAATACCTGGGTCGGACAGAAAATTTCCCAGGGACTGAAAATCACTTTGTTTGAAAAACTGATGCATTATGACGCCGGCTTCTTTGACAAATCGACTTCCGGCGACATTCTGTTTCGTTTTAATTACGATGTTGATATGGCCTGCGCCGGGCTGCTGAATAACCTCAAACTGTTTACGACCCGTGTTTTCTCTTCACTGTCTCTTATCGGCGTTTTGATTTACAACTCGTGGGAACTGGCAATCGTGGCGATTATCGTTCTGCTCGGAGCCCTCTATCCGCTGACAACCGTGCGCCGCCGCATCAAGGGGCTGATGGATAAAACCATCTTTTCCGGTTCTGCGGTAATGACCCACTATAACGAAACTTTCAACGGCAACCGCATTGTTACGTCCTACAACCTTTATCAATACCAGTTGGCCCGCTTCCGCAACACCTTAAACAGTGTTTTCAAGCTGGGGATTAAAATGATTCAGCGTACCGGACTGATGTCGCCGCTGATGCATTTTGTCGTTTCTCTTGGCATTGCATTGATTATCTGGCTCGGCAGCTATCTGATTGTCACCAAGCAGATTTCCGCCGGTAATTTTGTTTCGTTTATCACCGCGCTGATTATGCTGTATAATCCGATAAAAAGCATCGGCAACAATTTCAACAGCGTCCAGCTGTCGCTGATGGCTATGGAGCGCGTTTTCGGGCTGTTGGAACAGGTTCCCGCCATTACCAGCAAACCGAATGCCAAACCGTTGGAAAAAATCAGCAAGTCGATTGAATATAAAAATGTTTGTTTTGAATATGTTCCCGGCAAACCGGTACTGAAAAACGTCAGTCTGAACGTTAAAGTCGGTCAGACAATAGCTTTTGTCGGCAACTCCGGCGGCGGCAAAACCACCATGGTTAACCTGCTGCCCCGCTTCTATGACGTCACTTCCGGCAGTGTCTGCATTGACGGGGTTGACGTTCGTGATTTGGAGCTGGATTCGCTGCGCGATAAAATCGCCATCGTTTTTCAGGATAACTTCCTGTTTGCCGGCACGATTCGCGAGAATATTCTGCTCGGCAAGGAAGACGCAACGCCGGAAGAAATCGACCGTGCGGTAAAATCAGCCTGCCTGGAAGAGTTTATTGCTTCTCTGGATAAAGGATTGGATACCGAAATCGGCGAGCGCGGCGTTCTGCTCTCCGGCGGTCAGAAACAGCGTATTGCCATTGCCCGTGCCTTTATCAAAAATGCGCCGATTGTTATTTTGGACGAGGCGACCTCCGCTCTGGATAACAAGTCGGAGGCAATCGTTCAGCAGGCGATTGACAACCTGATGACCGATCGTACGGTCTTTATCATTGCCCACCGTCTGTCCACAGTTCGCAACGCCGACAAAATTGTCGTCGTAAATTACGGCGAACTGGTGGAAATGGGCAGCCATGACGAACTGATGCAGAAGGAGGACAGCGTTTATCGTTCGCTGTATCGGACGCAGCTGAAATAGGTGTGAATGAAAAAACTGACTTTTATATTGCTGTTGCTGCTTGTCTTGTTTTGTGCGGAGCTTTTCTGCTCAAAATATCTGGGAATTTCGATTCGTCCGCACGGTGCACCGCTCAATTGTAAAATAAGTTCCGATATAAATGCCGTTCTAAACTGCATAAACACCCAGTATATGAAATATGATACCCTGACGGCAGGCTGGAATGACGATTTGTCCGCTCGTTACCTGAATGCGCGGATGAAACGGTTTTACCGCAACAGTAATATGGAATTTTCTCCCTTTACCAGTGTTAAACCCTGTTACGGCAAAAACAACTGTGCCGTAACCCTGAAAGATGAAAATTATCGGATAGATACCTATCGGAATCTGGTTGCTTACGTCAAACTGAATCCGGAAACCAGCAGTTATACTTATAATCGCGGCGACGGCAAATGGAGCAATCTGATGCTTCCCAAATTGTGGATGTTTCGCCGCAGTTATAAATTTCCCTATCATGACATAGTCATCGGACACCGGAACGGCAAAGACATTTTCTATATTCTGAGTATGGAAGCCGTCCCTCTGGCCGGAAGTTATGACCTGCTGATCGGCAGCATTACCGCTTTTTGCTCGGAGACGGACAGGCCGAAAGGGAAAAAATATATTTGCGGCGGCTATCGTTTTTATTTGTATGACAATATCCGCAGCAATGCCAAAAGTTTTTCCCTGAGTTTGGATCGCCGGCAGAATCCCGAACATATACTGGTTAAATACGGCCAGGCCTCTTATCAGATAAAATTAGATGATTGACATTAATGACATAACCGTCCGCATCGGCCCCAAAGTTTTGCTTGAACATGCCTCCGCCCATATTTCCGATGGGCAGAAAGTCGGTTTGGTCGGCCCTAACGGCTGCGGCAAGTCAACTTTATTCCGAGTCTTGAAAGGCGAATTGGAAACAGAACAGGGAACGGTCTTTTTTCCTCGCGATTACAATGTTGTTTTTGTGGAGCAGGAATTTTTGCCTGACGAATTAACAATGCCGATTCTGGCGTTTATTCTGCAAAAAGACCGGGAGCGGGCCGAGTTGCTGCAGCGTCTGCAAACGGCTTCCGGTGAAGAGCTGGCGGCAATTCATGAGCGTTTGAATATCATTGGCGCGGCGGCAGCCGAAGCCAGAGCTGCTGAAATTCTGCACGGTTTGGGGTTCTCGCATGAAGATCTGACGCGTCCGGTAAGCGAATTTTCCGGCGGCTGGCGAATGCGCCTGGCATTGGCCGCGGCGCTGTTTCGTCCTTCGGACATTCTGTTGCTGGATGAGCCGACCAACCACTTGGATTTGGAGGCTTCGCTCTGGCTGGAAAATCATCTGGAAAAATATCGCGGCACTTTGTTGATTATCAGCCACGACCGCCATATTCTCAATTTGCTGTGCCGCTATATCATTCATTTTGACGGCGGCCGGCTGGTTACTTACAGCGGCAATTATGACACTTTTCAGCAGACCCGCGCCCGACAGAAAGAGGTTTTGCAGCGGCAGGCAGCCCGTCAGGAAGAAAAACGCCGGCATCTGCAGTCTTTTGTTGACCATTTCCGGTACAAGGCCAGCAAAGCCAAACAGGCTCAAAGCCGGATAAAAATGCTTGAAAAGCTGGAAACGATAACCCTTATGAATGATCCCGCCGCTACGGTTTTTGATTTTCCCGAACCGGAGGATTTACCGCCGCCGCTGTTGACAATTGAAGACGGCAGCGCCGGCTATGGCGACAAAACGGTTTTGCGCCGTTTGAATATCCAAATTGTCGATAATGACCGCATTGCCTTGCTGGGTGCAAACGGTAACGGCAAATCGACGTTGGCCAAGGTCGTTTCCGGACGGTTGCCTTTGCAGGGGGGGACCATGCGGTACTCCGGCAAGCTGAAAGTCGGCTATTTTGCCCAGCATCAGGCGGAAGAACTGCCGCTGGAACAGACCGCCTGCGAATTTATGTCTTCGCTGCTGCCTGATAAAACGGAAGCGCAGGTGAGGGCGCATCTGGCTCGTTTCGGACTTAACCGGGAAAAAGCCTTAACGATGATTGCCAAACTCTCCGGCGGTGAAAAAGCCCGCCTGCTTTTTGCGGCTATGACTTATAATGCCCCGCAGCTTTTGATTCTCGACGAACCGACTAACCACCTTGATATTGACGGGCGGGAAGCATTGATTAAGGCGCTCAACGAATACGGCGGCTCGGTTATTTTGATTACGCATGATTTGCACTTGATTGAACTGATTGCCGATGATTTGTGGCTGGTTAAAAACGGAACCTGCCGTCCCTATGACGGAGATTTGGAGGATTATAAAAAATTATTGCTGGAGCATGACCGGCCGGCCTCTCCCAAAACTTCGGCAAAGCCGGTGCCGGCCTCCGCCGAGAAGGACAGCCGTGCGGAAAAAAAACAGCTGCAAAGCCGCCTGAAAAAACTGGAAAAAGAATTGGAACAGTTAAACAAAGAAAAGGAAGATATCGAAAATCAGTTTCAAAATCTCATGTCGCCGTCCGAAATTGTTCGGAAACAAAAAGAACTTGCCGTGATCGCACAAAAACTTGAGGAAAGCGAGTCTCTGTGGCTGGAGCTCTCTGAAAAACTTGAAAGCATAAGTTAATTATAAAACTTTTAAACAATTAAGCGTTGAGACTGTATGGTTTTCTCCATTTTATGGCATAATTTCAAAATAGTGCTTGAACTTTCTAATCCCTTCCTTTATTGTGAGTCCAAGCCTGGGGACAAACCCGAGGAACAGAACTCAGTAAGTTCGGAGCTTTGAACGGCTCTTGTAAAGGATAAGGCAGGGATATCTGTCTTAAGTCTGTTGTTACAACAGAAAACTTTCTGCATCCGCAGAGACGAAACGAATTTTCATTCGTTTCGTTCTGTTGACTTTACATATCCGTTTAAAACTCTGCCGCCCTTTAGGGTGGTTTTTTGTTATGACAGAGAAGGAAAATTGATATGTATCGTCATTCTGAGAGTACTGGTGCACAATCCGAAAATCCGAAAAATTCTCCTACTTATTACATAGTCAGCGGCGGTTTTGATCCGATACATGAGGGACATATAGAGATGATAAAGGCGGGAGCTGCAGCGAGCGACGGAGTTATTTTGCTGTTAAATTCGGACGCGTGGCTTTGCCGCAAGAAGGGCAAGAACTTTATGAATTATAACACGCGCCGGGTAATCTGCGAAAACCTGAAAGGGGTAATAGACGTTCTGGCGTTTAATGATGATGACAATTCGGCCAGCGACGGCATTCGGCGCGCCCGGGAGAAATATGCAGACTGTAATTTGGTTTTTGCCAACGGCGGCGACCGCACCAAAGATAACATTCCTGAATCTGCAATATGCAAGGAATTGAATGTAAGTCTGGCCTTTGGCGTCGGCGGCGAAAACAAAGCCAATTCCTCCTCCTGGATTTTGGATAACTGGAAAAAGGCGTTATAAATGCACCATCCCCAGACAAAACCGCTTGTAACTGTTGTGACTGCTGTTCGGAATTTGGTCAGAGCCGGACGGTCTGCCGCGGTGATTGAATGTCTGGAATCTGTTCATCAGCAGGATTATCCGCAAATCGAGCATTTAGTTATAGACGGAGCTTCTGATGACGGAACATTGGAGTTGTTGCGCCCTTATGAGACAAAAGGATGGATAAAAATTTATTCCGAAGCTGATAACGGACTTTATGATGCTTTTAACAAAGGTCTGGCCCGGGCTTCGGGAAAATATATTAATTTTATGAATTCGGATGACCATTTCATTGAGGACAGAGCCGTATCTCTTTCCGTTAAAAGGCTGGAAGAAAGCAGAGCGGATATTTCTTACTCTGATTGGCGGCAGGATAATATGCCCGATTTGTGTCAGGCCCGACTGCCGAAACTGTTTTTCTCTATGCCGTTTTGCCATCAGACGGTTTTTTGCAAAACGTCACTGTTGCGGAAAATGGGCGGCTTTGACGAACGTTATCCGATAGCGGCAGATCGCCATTTTTTATATCGTGCATTTGTTGCCGGCAATAAATTTGTTAAAGTTAAAATGCCGCTGGCATTTTTCCGTATGGGCGGCTGGTCCACCCGGAATTCCGAGTTGACGATGGAAGAGGATTATCGACTTTTTAAAGAATATGCAAAATCATTAGGTCAATGGGATGAAAAACGGTTACAGCATTATTTTAACTATCAAACGCTGCCGTTGTCTGCCGTTGGCAGGCTGTCATCGGCACAGAGCATTTGGGTGCGTTTAACTTGCTATGCCTATGTATTGCATTACCAAAGATATTTATGGCGGCAAAAATTAAAAGCACTGCGCCGCTGGTTTTTTACATTTCATACCCGCAAAGGGCAGCGGCTGGTCCGCATATTGGGAATTAACTTAATTAGCGAGGAGAAGAGATGAAGAAAGCGCTGATCACGGGGATAACGGGACAGGACGGTTCATATTTGGCGGAGTTACTGTTGGATAAGGGCTATGAGGTACACGGCATAAAGCGCCGTTCGTCGT
>OJRM01000368.1_pt1 | contig 22274 bp, 10 predicted proteins | sample 1599171 | NCBI WGS metagenome assembly OJRM01 (sample SAMN03922538, study PRJEB24848) | human gut metagenome | isolation source: stool sample | host: Homo sapiens | place: Germany | collected 2010-05
GGTTGTCTGGACACTTTCGCTGCCATCAAGCTGCTTTTTAGTCTCATTATCTGACTCAGTATTTGATTTCATATCTGACATCTTAGACTCTTTTGCAGATATATCATGCTCCAGTGCCACATCTATGCGCACACGCTGTTCACCATCACTTATTCCTGCCTCAAACATAGTGATATTATCTTCAAACAGCTTTTTAGTCTGCTCATCGTCTGTGACTATCATAGCAGATACTGAGTTTTCCTTTGCCTCAAAATATGCAGCTACCCTGCCGCATTTTTTATCCTCAAGGAATATGTCAACCAGTCCCTTTTTATCTTCACCTCTTACTATGCGAAGCTTCATACCTGTGACCCCGTCTGCAGTCTCTATTGGTACAATATAGTTTTCCTGTCTCGACATATTTGAAGCTATCCTTAGCTGACTGCATAATAACTTCATCTGTCTGAGGTCTATTGAACCGGTGTGCCTATCCTCTATAATCATCGAATCCATAACATGCTCTGCTGTATCAGCCAGCGTTTCCTGCGCCTGCGCAAGCTCCTTTGGATTTTTGACCGACTCCGAAAACCGTCTGAGAGTCTCATCCAAAAGAGCCCTTGCCGTAGCACTGTCTCCACGCTTCCAGAGATTTCTTACTGCCTCTGACGGATTTTTCATTAGCCGTGACGCAGCCATGAGGTTTACCGCGGTTGTTTTTACATCATATTTCTCTAGAAAAGCATATACGTTCTCAGGCACCGAAACTGCCTGATTGAACTGTCTTAGCTGTTCTGTGGCATATTGCTCTGACAGTGCGTTATCCTCGTCTGCCTCATATACAGCCTGCCTTAACTGCTCCGGAGTCATATCAAGCCAGCTGTCATACTGCACAAACTCCATTTTCTCAGGTGAAAGTGTATCAAGCACATCCCTTAGGCAGTTTGTATGATATGCGCTTTCTATCTGTGAGTCAATTTTAATGCCCCTGCTTACACTGTCCACTCCGGCAAAGGTATCGTCCACCTTATAGTCCATGGCACTCTTTCCTCGTACCCGGACCGCTGTAAGCAGATTTTTCATTGTAATATCTGCTCCCTGATTAACAAGTGAGCCTATCACAGCACCATCTGACTGCTCCACCTGTGAAATAAGCCTGTATATGCCTATATATGAGTCTCTTTCCTCCTCTGAGATTTCATTTTTCTTTTCAAGCTTCCAGAGAAACTCGCTGAATTTCTCATCCTTTTCGTCAGGATTTTCTGATTTTATCCGTCTGGCAGTGTCACTTATGTCACTCATGCTCATATCAAGCGGTGATATGCCTCTTTTTATCATCTCAATCGTCACCGCCGGTGTCATATCGCTGAATGCTCTCTGCACCTGCTCATCTACAGACTTTATCTGCTTTATATTGTCCTCTGTGATGTCGGTACTATTGTACGCAAGTATCCGCACAGCCCTGCGATTGCTTTCAGATGTATCTATCTGAAGCTCTTTAAGTATATCATCCACATTCTGAAATGCTTTTGACATACTATCTCCCATATCTGCCCGCGGTGATGTCATAAGAGTCTCATATCCTGAGGCTGCTGCTTCTAATGACTGCTTCATTGCTTTGCCTGCTGTATACAGCTCATACACAGTGTCATCAGCGGATTCCAGGGTCAGTACATACGCCGGCTGCTGCTTCATCTGATTGAAAATATCACAGACATTATTGTACATACGTACCCTATCATCAGATGCCTCTACACTGCTCTCACCAAACAGCGCTCCGTAGTATTTATTTTCCTGCTGCTTAAGCAGCTCCACTACACGTTCAATAGGCTCTGTGTCTATTGAAACTCCTTTTTTTATGAGTGAAAGGTTGGCTTCTGCTGTCATGGAAAGTCTCGCTTCCTCAAGCTTTCTTTGAGCTGTCACAAGCCTTGCTTCCCGGCTGTCTGTAATCTGATTATCCGCAGCTTTATTCGCTGAGGCTTGCGATGCTGCACTATCCTTGCCTCTTGCAGCTATAAGCTTTGACAGATTCTCTATCGTGACAGGTATGTTATCTGACTCTAATGTGACAATGTCATCTGCGGTCGCCTCACCTAATACATCACAGGCTTTCTTTGCCATGTCAAATGTCAGACCATCTTGTGACATAGTGGCATCTGTAGCCTTTTTTCCCATTGCCAGTGCTTCTGTCACTGCCCTTGCATAAAAATCACTGCTCACATTTTCTTCTGCTGCGTTGATGCAGTCTACCTGATTCGCAAGCAGCACATTATCAGGTGTAACGGCTATATCTTCATCTATCAGCCATCTGCACTGATTCAGATTCTCATCACTACTGTCTATATGAGCTTCCTCTAATATCTGTTTAAGCTGTGGCTTAAGCTCCTCAAACAGCTCATCTGATATCTCCGTCATTTTGGTTTTCTGCCTGTAATCTTGTACCTGACTGCTGCTGTACGTAGCCTTGTATACATTGGAAACCGTCGGATTCATGTTATTTCTGACCAGATATGCCTTTGTCTCATTGGATATATTTGTAAGGCTCTTTGCCCGGTCTATGGCATCTGTACCTGCCTTTATATTATCATCTGTAGCAGGAATATCATATGCTTTCATCTGATTGACAAGCATGGCCGCTTCAGTCTGGCTTCCCGTGATGTCTGTGAGCTGCTCCTTGCTCAGATCATCTCCATATATGGATATATCTACACCTGCCTTTGCCAGCACTGCTTTTATCTTATCGGTCTCAGTGACAATGACATCGTAGCCGTCATCCTTTGCAGCTTTGTAATCATCACTCGTTGTGGTGCTTGCAGTGACAATCATATCATTTCGCCTGTTTTCTGAGGTCTGATTCATGTCATTTAGCAGATTTTCTGCCATATCTGTGTCATCGTTGTTCCCGGCTTCGTTTTTAGCCTGTGGTCTTGCATATATCGTATCCGACATATCAACAGAGTTTGACGAACCGACAACAGCCGCCTTTTTTGACATATTGTCACTGCTGTCTGTCTTTATGTAGTCTGACACACGCATACCCGCTGTCATGTCATTTATGGTTTTTGTGTCCGTATTTTTCGTATCTGTGCTTTTATTAATCAAATTCTCTATCTGCATATTTCCTGCTCCGTGCCCTGCATATATACCATCTCTGCAGCCTTTATTTATGGATATTTTTTGCTCATATGTGAGGGGGTGGTTCTGAATAGTTATCTTTTTACTATATATCGACATATAATACGCAAAAATAAAGACCGCGCCTTAAATTGGCACGGTCCTTTACCCTGCTGTTTACCGGTATATTAGTATTTAAATACAGCAACTCCGTAAGGCGCAAGTGGATAAGCAAATGAAAATGGTCTGCCGTCACACTCTGATTTGACTGCCTTATAGTCCAGCTTCTTATATGACTGTTTTGCTGCCTTGCCTCTGCCCTTTGCAGCCTTCTTTACAGGCGCTTGTACCGTTTTGCCGGTAAACTTAGGATCCTCACTATCTAAAACGAGCTGATATGTCTTGTGCTTTGGCACTCCGACTCTGTAATCAGGTCTCTCTACCGGTGTGAAATTGATGACAAAGAGCATATTATTCTTGCCATCCTTACTCTTTCTGATAAAGCTGAAGATGCTTCTGTCTGCATCGTTTGCATTTATCCATTCAAAGCCTTCCCAGCTTGAATCCAGCTCATACAGACAGCGGTTTCTCCTATAGAGGTGAAGCAGCTCCTTTACCCAGTTCTGGATCTTTTTATGCTCCGGATTCTCAAGCAGATACCAGTCGAGTTCTCTTTCCTCACTCCACTCCTGCTTCTGTGCAAACTCCTGTCCCATGAAAAGAAGCTTCTTTCCACAGTGTCCCATCATAAATGCATATCCTGCCATGAGGTTCTTGAATTTATCCCCTTCTAAGCCCGGCATTTTGTTGAGCATAGAACACTTCAGATGTACCACCTCATCATGTGACAGTACCAGAATATATTTCTCACTCTCATTATAGCTCATCGCAAATGTCATCTTGTTGTGGTTATTTTTACGGAAATATGGATCCAGCTTCATATAATCAAGGAAGTCATGCATCCATCCCATGTTCCACTTGTAGCTGAAGTTCAGTCCGTCTTCCTCTACCTTGCCTGTTACCTTTGGCCATGCGGTAGACTCTTCGGCTATCATTACAGTTCCGTGATTTCTTCCAAGTATGAGTGTATTGATATGCTTGAAAAACTCTACTGCCTCTAGGTTCTTATTGCCTCCGAACTTGTTTGGCACCCACTGTCCGTCGCTCTTTCCATAGTCAAGATAAAGCATTGACGCCACTGCATCCACACGGAGTCCGTCTACGTGGTAATTTTCTATCCACATAAGTGCACTTCCGATAAGGAAGTTCTTTACTTCATTCTTACCGTAGTCAAATATCTTTGTGCCCCAGTCAGGATGCTCTCCCTTTCTTGGGTCTGCATACTCATATGTGGCTGTTCCGTCGAAATTGGCAAGTCCATGCGCATCCTTTGGGAAATGTGCAGGTACCCAGTCGAGGATTACTCCGATATTATTTTTATGGCACTGATCAACAAAGTATGCAAAATCCTCAGGCTTTCCATACCTCGATGTAGGTGCATAGTAGCCTGTCACCTGATATCCCCATGAGCCATCAAACGGATACTCTGAAATACCCATAAGCTCAATATGTGTATATCCCATAGTTTTTACATAGGATATGAGTGATTTTGCAAGCTCCCTGTATGTATAAAAGCCCTCATCATCCCTGCCCGGATGTCTCATCCATGAGCCCGGATGGCACTCATATATAGCCATAGGTGAAGAATATACATCAGCATCTGACTTTGCTGCTCTCTTATCCATCCACTCTTTGTCAGTCCATGTGAAGTGCTCGATATCTGTGATGATTGACGCTGTTCCCGGACGAAGCTCTGCGTAGTTTGCGTATGGATCCGCCTTGTACAGCTTATCCCCCTGTTCAGTGACTATAATAAACTTATACATCTGACCCTTTTGCGCTCCCGGTACAAAAAGCTCATACACTCCCATGGTTTCCGGCTCTACACGCTTCATCTCATGACTGGTCTCATTCCAGTCGTTAAACTCACCAAACACGTATACTTCCCTCGCATGTGGCGCCCAGACGTCAAAGCACACTCCTTTTTTTCCTTTGCGCTCAGCTAAGTGAGCACCCATCTTCTTGTAGATATCATAGTGTGTTGCCTGACCGAACAGGTAACAATCCATTGCTGTAAAATTACACATATATATACCCCCCATAAGTATTTATTTTTCCCTGAAATGATCCTCTTTGAGTACAATTCGGTCATCATCTGTATATCGCCTGGCTGTCAGAATACTTATAGCCTTCTTAAGTCCGCTGTGAGCCTCCCTGTCTATGGCCTCGTCAATTATATCCTTGACCTCTGTCAGAGTGGTAGCCTGGTCTATCCTCTCAATATTGCTGATTCTGTTATGCAATGCCAGAATAGCCATCTCATCTATCTTGTACCCAAGCTCTGCAGAGTACGATTTGGCAAACAATACGAGTTCATCATTTGTAAAAATAGGGACCGATATCTTTTCCGTGAACTTGGATGCAAAGCCCTCATCCATTGAGAGAGCCTTCTTTATACCCTTTGATGTATCCTCAAGTATATAGAGTGTTCCTGTAATATCATGCTCCATCAAAAATGATAGCTGGGCAGCTATGCTGCGGTCGATATCACCGGCTCTTTCTATGATGAGACAGCCTCCTGTTATCTTTCTGACTACCTGCTGCACATCCTTTTTATTGAGTGCGGCAGCATCAATCTTGCCCATCTTTCCTGTAAGCTGTTCACCATCTTTTTGTAATACCTTTATAAAGCTTGTAGCAAGCATTGTCTTTCCGCAACCCTGCTCTCCCTGTATAATGAGGTTGCCTGTGGATGCGTTTTCTTTCCTGTTGAAATGATCAAGCACTGCATTATATGCCTTGCAGATCTGATCCTCCATACCCTTTACCGGTATGAAATATGAAAATATAGCTTTCTGTTCGCTTGTAAGCTCTTTTATATGTTTTGTTTCTTTCAATTTCGAGTCATCTTCTTCGCTGTCTAAATCCTCCGGCAATGAAATATCCGGCATTTTTCTTGTCTTAGCCATATCCAGCTTCTTCTCCAGTCCCGGATTTTTTGCTGTCATCTTGGCTATTTCCTGCTCGATAAATGATGTCACATGATCAAAATCTCTCTTCTCAGAAACGTTTTCTTTCTCCTGTGAAGTCTCATCATCTGATGTATCATCATCGACATTTAACATATCATCTGTTATTTCAGGCATCATGGTAGTCGGCTGCATGAGTATCTCGTCTTTCTCAGACTCCTCTGCCATAATTATATCCTCCGGCTCTCCAACCGGTTCCCTGGCTTCATCTGCAGCCTCTTCAGGTACTTCCCGTGACTCCTGCACTTCTTCTATAGCTTCTTCTATAGCCTCTTCCGGTGCTTCCTGCGGCTCCTGTGCTTCGTCTATAGCATCTTCCCGTGACTCCTGCACTTCGTCTATAGCTTCTTCCGGTGCTTCCCGTGACTCCTGCACTTCGTCTATAGCTTCTTCTGGTGCTTCCCGTGACTCCTGCACTTCGTCTATAGCTTCTTCCGGTGCTTCCTGCGGCTCCTGTGCTTCGTCTATAGTCTCTTCAGGTGCTTCCTGCGGCTCCTGTACTTCATCCACAGTCTCCTCTGCATAAAGCTCCTGCATATCCGGTTTCTGCGCTTCTTCAGGCTCCTTCACGGCAGCTTTCTGCTCTATAATATCAACCGGCACCTTCAAATACTCCTCCTCAAGAAGTTCCTTCGGAGTGACACCTGCATCCAGCTTTGGAATGACATCATTTAGTCTCTCCATGATGTCTCCTGCCTCCTGAAGAGCTCTTGCCTTAGCTGACTCAAGCTTCTGCTGCTCAGCCTCTTTAAGTGCAATTTCAGCCGCATGTCTGGTCTTTTCCCATTCTTCAAGCACATCCTGTATAGACATCTGTCCTGTAATCTGATGCTCAAGCTGAGTCTTTTCACTCATGACCATAGACATCTGTCCGTCAGCGTCTTCACCCAAAAGCTCCTTGAAATTCAACTTAAGTGAACCATCTATCTCTTCATCTGTAGCGATATGCTCTGTCTCTTCCGGCTGCTGTACATACTCTTCCTGCTCCTTTTCGAGCTTGAGATAAGGAATATCCTCAACTATCTTTTTGATGGTATCCATCGTATCAGCAACTTCATTCTTGCCCTTGGCCTCCATGATCTGCTGCATACCCTTGGCAATCTCCTGCTGTAAATTTACAGTATTGAACTTCTCCTGATTTACAGTAATCTGCGGAATAGTTACGTCATCATGCACTATCTCTCCGCCCTTTACCATCTCCATGGCACCTATCTCAGTGACCTCAGCCTCATCCTTTATCTTAGCCGGCTTTTCCTTCTCTGCCTTGAATCGTCTGTACTTTTCCTCCTGAGCATTGGTAAGTGGCTGATAAAGCATCTTAAGCTCCAGCGCACGCTCCACATATGGTCCGTCTCCGAACCACAGAATGAGCTCATCGCAGGCATCTATACACTTATCGGCTTTTCCGGCCTTGTGGTATAGATATGCAAGCTCATATGCCCACTCCTCAGTGTATTCTTCATCCTTGTACTCTTCAAGAATAGTGATAAGCTCATCAAATGAAGCTCCCTGCCCTTTTTTGATGGCATATCTTAATACATACTTCATATCATCATGAGGCGCTATCTCAACAAACTCATCATAATACTCTGTAGCAGCATCATAATCCCCCATCTTGATGGCGACCTCAGCCAGTCTGTATATAATCATCCTGCCGATTGGTGAACGGTCATAGGCCATTAAAAGTATGTCCCTTGCATCCTGGTATCTTTCGGCCTTCTCGTAGATTTCGCCGATTTTAACGAGTGTATTTACATTTTTAATTTTGTTCCAATTTATGCTATCCGCAATCTCTGCTGCGCTCATATAGCCCTCCTCGGCGCTTAGGGCTTTTATCTGATCCAGCTTGAGATTGTATTCGTATTTATCCACTTATTTCACCTACTCGTATTTAAGCTTATTATTTTTGGTATCTACGCCTGTTGTCTTTGTATAATCCCTTGTGTCCTCAGGAAGCTTCTTTTTCCTGAGAGCATAATTAACAACTCTTTTCACAATATAGTATATCACAGCAAAGGTTGGAACACCAAGTAACATTCCAAGAAAACCAAACATTCCTCCGCCGATTAGTATGGCAAACATAACCCAGAAGGTCGAAAGACCGGTAGATGAGCCAAGTATCTTAGGTCCTATTATATTGCCATCCACCTGCTGCAGCACGACAATAAATATCAGAAGATAAAGCGCATGCCACGGACTCTGAATTACTACTATGAGTAACGATGGAATTGCACCGATAAACGGTCCGAATACCGGAATCACATTTGTGACGCCGATAATCACTGCAACGAGCACCGATGATGGAATCCTTAAAATCAGACATCCGAAATATGCAATCACACCTATAATCAGTGAATCTATAATCTTACCGCTTATGAAGCCTCCAAAAATCTCATTTGTCTTTCTGATCGTCTCAATGATGATATTGCCTGTCTTTGGCTTGCAGACAGCATATATTATCTTTTTGCTCTGTCCTGCAAGAGTCTCCTGAATACTCATCACATAGACCATCACGATTATTCCGATAATAAAATTAAATAAGCCTCTGACTACCGAAATCACACCGGTTGTAATCTGTGCAACATACTTCTGTGCCTCAGGAATCAGCTTTTCTGTGGCATAATCCTCAATGTAGTCGGTTGCATTCTGTAAACCTGTGCTCGCGAGCTCAGCAATTTTGCTGTCCCCGAAATTGCCGTTCTTTATCATGTTGATGAATGCCGCAACATCATTTGGCAGTGTCTTCATAAGTCCTGATATACTTGCTATGACAGAAGGCACAATAGCCGCAATGAGGAGCGAAATAATCGCTACCAGAATAATAACCGAGCCTGTGATTGCAAGAGCTCTTGAAACCTTTCGCAGCTTGCTTTCGCTTTTCATCTTTTTGGAAAGAAGCTTTTTAAAGCATCTTTCCAGCCACAGCATGACAGGATTCATCAGGTATGCAAGCACAAGTCCCATTATAATAGGCATTGCTGCCGCAAGCAGCTTGCTCCATATGCCTGCAAAGCCCTCAAATCTGTACAGTGCAAAGAAAAACAGTATACAGACTGCAAACGTGACAAATACCATGACACCTATTCTGATCAGATGTGGCCATTCCTCACGCCCCGGGTGCGAATTCTGCTTCGCACCCTTATCTGCATTTATCTCAATGTTTGATTTTTTACCAGCTTTTCCGGTTTCTTCCATCGGATTAAACTCTCCTTATTTACGATTATAGTTGATGAGACATCCCTTTAATATTATCTCTCTTTCATCATCTGTGAGCTCACCCATCTTCAGTGTAAATGGCTTTAATTCACCATCCTTGACAACATATGCCTCAAACTCCGTCTTTGCATCCTCGATTTCCTTCTTGATTCCCGGAAGGAAGATATAGTCGAGGTTGTGGAACGGAAGCTCTCCCTCATCGATGATGAATGGAAGCATTCCCCAGTTGATAAGGTTTGAACGGTATCTCTTTGTGGCATACTCGTTTGCGATATTTGCCCAGCCTCCGAGTACCTTCTGGCAGCTGGCAGCCTGCTCTCTTGCTGAGCCGTCACCCGGCTTAACAGCAAAAATTGTGCTTCCGAAGCCCATATTCTCATGGCTTGCCTCAGGGAATTTTTTCTTTACTACTCCCATGATTTCAGCAACCTCAGGAACAGCCTTTCCTGCGCACTCACCACTCTCTATAGCCTTCTGGGCCTTCTGGATTTCCTTTGCTCTGCCTACATACTCAGGATCCTTTCTTGAAAGTGCGAACTCTGCAAGTCCAAGAGGGTTTGAACGATATGAAGATGTCTCTCCTGAAGGAATGAGCTCATCTGTTGTAGTAACAGGATCATGAATCTCTGAAACCACCTTAAGGAGCATATTCTCCGGAAGCGCACTCATTGCCGGCCAGTCCTTAATGTTTGGTCCGAACTGGATTTCAACTGAAGGATCTGCCACTCCATGGCTGTCAAATACACGGTTCTCATATATAGTCTTGTCAAAGAAATATTTTGGCTTTGTAAAGTTGACATCAATATCCGCTGCTGATGTAAGGAAGCCCTTGTTTGCTGCTGTTGCAGCGATTGAACGTGCATCCATGAGTGCCACTGAGCTGATCTGTCCGTTCTGTACCTTAGAACCCTCTCTGTTAGGGAAGTTTCTTGTTGAATGACGGATAGAGAATGCGTTGTTGGCAGGTGTATCTCCTGCACCAAAGCAAGGTCCGCAGAAAGCAGTCTTTACGATTGCACCTGTCTCAAGAAGCTTTGCTACAGCTCCGTTTTTCACAAGCTCCATGTATATTGGAGTAGATGCCGGGTAAACACTCAGTGTAAACTCGTCTGCTCCGATTGAATGTCCGTTTAATATGTCAGCCGCATCGCAGATATTCTCAAATCCACCGCCTGCACAGCCTGCGATGATTCCCTGGTCTACATACAGTTTTCCGTCTCTTACCTTACTCTTTAAATCAAGCTTCACCTTGCCGTCAAAGCTTACCTCAGCTCTCTTCTCACAGTCATCGAGAATATCCATGAGGTTTGCATTGAGCTCATCGATAGTATAGGTATTGCTTGGGTGGAATGGCATAGCTATCATTGGGCGGATCTGGCTTAAATCAATCTCAATAAATCTGTCGTAGTAAGCCACCTCACCCGGATTAAGCTCCTTGTGGTCCTCAGCCCTACCGTGAATCTCAAAGAATTCCTTAACCTTGTCATCTGTTCTCCAGATAGAAGAAAGACATGTAGTCTCTGTTGTCATAACATCGACACCTATACGGAAGTCAACGCTCAGATTAGACACACCCGGTCCTACAAACTCCATAACTTTGTTCTTTACAAATCCGTTTCCGAATACCTCTCCGATAATTGCAAGTGCGACATCCTGTGGTCCAACGCCCTTGATTGGCTCTCCTGTCAGGTAAATGCCTACTACCTCAGGCATATCAATATCATATGTCTGTTCAAGAAGCTGCTTAACAAGCTCAGGTCCACCCTCGCCGACTGCCATAGTACCAAGTGCACCATAACGTGTATGTGAATCAGAACCAAGTATCATTTTTCCGCCGCCGGCAAGCATCTCTCGTGCAAACTGATGGATAACTGCCTGATGAGGTGGTACATAGATTCCGCCGTACTTCTTTGCACATGTGAGACCAAACATGTGATCATCCTCATTGATTGTTCCACCAACTGCACAAAGGCTGTTGTGACAGTTTGTAAGTACATACGGGATAGGGAATTTCTCAAGTCCTGAAGCTCGTGCTGTCTGAATGATACCTACAAATGTAATATCATGCGATGTAAGCTTATCAAACTTAATCTGAAGCTTGTCCATATTGCCGGATGTATTGTGCTCCTTTAAAATACCGTAAGCAATTGTCTCCTGCTTAGCTGTCTGTTTATCGATGTCCATGCCGGTCTTGCTTTTGACAGCTGCCTGAGCCTCCGGTCCATCAATTATTACTTCCTTACCGTTTAAAAGGTAAGCACCATTTTCATATAATTTCACTTATTCTACCTCCGTATGTGTATTTCAAAATTCTTTTATTTACTATTATATAATATTATAGGTAATTGTGGCAATAAATAAATCACCATCTACCTTAATTTCGAATTTTCCTCCCATCAAATGGGTCAGATTCTTTGCAATCGAAAGTCCAAGTCCACTTCCTTCAGTAGTTCTCGACCTCTCTCCCCTCACAAAACGCTCTGTCAGGTCTACATTTCCGTTGCTTACTATGTCAAGCTCGTTCTTAGACACATTCTTTATTGTAAAAACTGCCTTTTTATCTGCCTTTTCAAGCTCTACATATACTCTGGTATTTTCCAGTGCATATTTTGCGGCATTAGTATACAGATTTTCAATAGAGCGGTAAAGCTGACGCCCATCCGCATATATAAATATCTGTTCTGATGGAATTTTTGTAACTATTGTCAGATTTCTCGACTCAAAGCGCTCATTGAATTCACCTCCGGTCTGGTATAAAAGCTCAACCAGATCAAGCTTTTGCATATTGAGCTTCACATTTCCCGAGGTAATCTTTGATGTCTCTACCAAATCCTCTGTAAGCTGCTTTAAGCGCTGTGACTTTTCCTCCAGCACATGTATATAGTATTTGGCATTTTCATTTTCCAGATTTTCCCTCTTAAGCAGATCAACATAGTTGACTATTGATGTCAGAGGTGTCTTTATATCATGCGATACATTTGTTATTAAATCAGCCTTTAATTTTTCATTTTTAAGACTCTCATTTACCGAGCTCATAAGACCCTGGCGTATATGGTTGACAGCCTCCGCCACCTTTTTCTGCTGCCCATGAAACTCATTGACATTGAGTGTAGTGTCAAGCGCTCCTTCCGAGATAGCTTCAAGTGCCTCCTGTATGCGCATTATCTCTTTGGTTTTTTGTGTATGGATATCCTTTTTCTCAATAACTCTTTTCAAAAGCTCATAGCCCTTGTACATCAGGCTGTGTGTGCAAAGTATATTGCCTTTTATCTTCCTTACAATGCTCTGGTATAAAATAATAAAAGCCATATCAAACAAAAAAGTAAATGTGCCGGCCGTCATAATGAGTGATGCATAGTCAAAATGCTGGTTTTTTACGCCTGAAATCACTTTTCCCATAAATACCATGAGCAGTGTAAATATCACTAGCATCACATCAGAGTATACCTTGTCAATCGGTAAATAGTATATTGTGTAATCATCCTCTGATTTTCTGCCTGCCACGTTTGCCATATATGCCAGGCTCACAAAGCTGCCTACCAGGCCCGCAAGCGATATTAGTGTATATATATCAATATTTCCATGCGCATCGTGCCTGAATGCATAGCCTGTGGCAAACACTCCTGTCACCATAAGTATCATGCATAGCTGATGTAAAACTATGACCGCTGCTTTTTTTCCTATCGTATACTGCTTCATTTGTTGTCCTCTATCTTATAGCCTACTCCCCAGACCACCTTCAGATATCGCGGCTCCTTAGGATTTATCTCTATTTTTTCCCTGATATGTCTGATGTGCACTGCAACTGTATTGTCGGCGCCTATCGCCTCCTCGTTCCATATGCTCTCATATATTTCGTTTATTGAGTAGACCTTTCCCTTATTTTTAAGGAGTAAAAGCAGGATATTGTACTCAATCGGTGTGAGCTTTACCTCCTCACCATCCACAGTCACCTTTTTTAAATCATCATTTACCAAAAGACCTCCGGCTTCATAAACCTTGTCTCCGGCTGCATCATTGCTTGACAGAGTGGTATATCTGCGAAGCTGTGACTTTACCCTTGCCACAAGCTCAAGCGGATTAAAAGGCTTTGTGACATAATCATCAGCTCCCACATTGAGGCCTAAAATCTTGTCAGCATCCTCTGTCTTTGCCGATAGAATGATTATCGGCACCCTGCTTTCCTTTCGTATCTGCAAAGTGGCTCTTATTCCGTCGAGCTTTGGCATCATGACATCTATTATCATGAGGTCTATTTTTTTATTCTTCATAATTTCAACCGCCTGTATGCCGTCGTAAGCCTTCTCCACGTCGTAGCCCTCCTGCATCAGGTAAATCTCAATTGCCTCAACTATTTCCTTGTCGTCATCACAAACTAATATTGTCATATTATCCTCCTTCTATGAATTTTGAACAGAAACCTTCTCCTGCCGTTAGTCAGCTATATTTTATCAGATTATCCACTTTGTTTTTCTTAAAATCTGCTTAATATTACCCACTTTTAAATATAAGCCAAAAAGCAGCCGTTCTGTTTTGAACTGCTGCTTTATATTACATAGGTGTGTTTCATTTCCCTTTATTTCCGGTGATGCTCTGCCACATTCTGTGGATACCGTCTGTGAGCTCCTTCCCTTCCTTTGTGTTGATAACAGGTGGATTGCCGGCTTTTCTGCTTATTGCCTTATAATCCTCATCAACAGACGATTTTGAGCCGGCAGCCTTGGCTTCATCCTTATCATTTCTATGATTTGATCCGACATCAGGTGTATCGTCTGCAAGCTTCACTTCACCCACTACACCATCTCCCAGGTCCTCGCCCTCAGCAAGTCCCAGTTTTCTGATATAATCCATATTTACCTTGATTTCAGTCTGTCTGTTTGCATAGATAGACTTCTCTTCATTGTCAATAGTACGCTCCTCTGCAGGTTTACCTGCATTTTTCTGACGTTCTATCTCCTTATTTCTGTCATCGATAATCTTAAGATACTTCTCCGTATCGGACAAATCCTGAAGCTGTCCCTTGAGCTCATACTGGTTAGTTTTAACTATCTTCTCCTGCTCTGCAATCTTATCCTTCATATTCTTGCACAGCTTTTCAAGTGACTCGTTGGTATCATTGATGATATCACGCACTCTTGAAAGCGCCTCATCCGTATAGATAACCGATGCTGCATACACATCCTCAGCCTTTCTGCTTGCATCCCAGACTATCTGATCCCCCTTCTTTCTGAACTCTCTCTCTGCGTGATTGCGACTCTGCTCAGTAAGCTCATACTCATCCTGCATTGCATATATACACTTATTCAGCTCAGCAAGTAAATCTATCATTTGCTGCTTGTTTATGATCACCCTGCTCGGCTCCGGCTTATACGGCTCCGCCTTTGAGAGCATGATATGAATTTCTCTTAGTACCTTTTCTGTTTTATCGTTCGCATTCATTTTCTATTTCCTCGGATTTAAATTAGCATTATAACTATTCAGGGTGGTTCTGAATACTCACCACTTACCCATATTTTATATGAAAATCCGCTTCTCGTAAATAGCCAAATGAATAATAATAGCTACTGATTACAGCCCTTTATAATTAAATCAATCCCGCTGCCGCATTTCTCAGCTCATCTGCCGCATGCTTTATCTCGGCAGCCTGCTCTTCGCTCACATTTCCGGGCTTTGTCCTTGAAATAAGCTTCTTCACATACGAAAGCGATGATTTCACACTTTTTTTCTGTGCGCTGTCCATAGCCTTTCTTTTTTCCTTGTCAGCCATGACATTTTCCACCTGGCGCACAAGCGTATCAGCCTCACTTCTTGCATCAATATAAGCCTTTCTCTGTCCGTCTGTTGCCTCATACTCCTGCGCCTCACGGATAGCCTGCTCAATCTCAGAATCAGACAAATTTGAGCTTGCGGTAATCGTAATCTCCTGATGCTTTCCTGTGCCCAGGTCCTTTGCAGAAACCTGCACAATGCCGTTTGCATCTATATCAAACGTCACCTCTATCTGCGGCACACCTGCCGGAGCCGGCTTGATGCCCTTTAGCCTGAAGTTTCCAATCAGCTTATTGTCCCTTGCAAACTGCCTCTCACCCTGCAGTACCTTTATATCCACAGAGGTCTGGAAGCTTCCTGCAGTTGTAAAAATCTGGCTGTATCTCGTAGGAATAGTCGTATTTCTGTCAATAATTTTAGTTGAGACACCACCAACTGTCTCAATTCCGAGTGAAAGCGGTGTGACATCCATCAGTATAATCTCTGCCGCACTGCTGCCTGCGACAATTGCTCCACCGAGCTTGCCGCCCTGTACTGCTGCACCGAGTGCCACGCACTCGTCAGGATTTAGGTTGTGTGAAGGCTCTTTTCCTGTAATTCTTCTGACCTCCTCAACAACAGCCGGCACACGTGTCGAGCCTCCTACCAACAGCACCATTCCAAGCTCTGCTGCGGAAATACCCGCATCTGAAAGTGCCTGATTGACAGGAATAGCAGTTCTCTCCACCAGATCCTTTGTTATCTCATTAAACTCAGCCCTTGTGAGGTTCATCTCCATGTGGACCGGCTGTCCCTTTACAGTGGTGATAAATGGCAGGTTGATAGTGGTTGAGGATGATGATGAAAGCACCTTTTTTGCCTTCTCAGCCTCCTCCCTGACACGCTGCATAGCAGTATTATCCTTTCTCAGATCCACATTCTGCTGTCTGTAAAACTCTGTGACAAGATAATTCGTGATTCTCTCATCAAAATCATCTCCACCCAGATGATTATCACCGGCTGTGGCAAGCACCTCTATCAGATTGTCCCCTATTTCGATAACAGACACATCGAAGGTTCCTCCTCCGAGGTCGTAGACAAGAATTTTCTGCTGCTGTCCGTGGTCCAGTCCGTATGCGAGTGCCGCAGAGGTTGGCTCATTTATGATTCGAAGCACATTAAGCCCAGCAATCCTTCCTGCATCCTTAGTTGCCTGCCTCTGCGCATCCGAAAAATATGCAGGAACTGTGATTACAGCGTCAGTTACAGTCTCACCGATATAGTCCTCTGCATCCTTTTTCAGCTTTCTGAGAATCATAGAAGAAATCTCAGGAGCTGAATACAGCTTTCCGTCCACTTTTGCCCTGAAATCGCTTCCCATCTGTCTCTTTATTGAGAAAAATGTTCTATCCACATTGACTGCTGCCTGCCTCTTTGCAGCCTCGCCAACCAGTCGCTCTCCATTTTTTGTAAAAGCCACTACAGACGGAGTTGTTCTCTGACCCTCGCTGTTAGTTATGACTACCGGCTGATTATTCTCCAATACTGCCACACAGCTGTTTGTTGTTCCTAAATCTATACCTATAACCTTGCCCATTTTATGCCTCACTGTTTTTTTATTTAAGTCTCATAAATAATTGATTTTTTTGACTTACTATTTCATCCTAATACTACTTTAAGCTTGGAAAATTCACTCGTCAAGGCATGAGGCTGTTATTTCAGAGAATGTTTATACTTTTAATTTTTATATCACAACATAACAACAAAGGCACCGCCGAAGCAGTGTCTTTGTTGATTAGTTTATAGGTTGGATTAAATGATAATTGAGGATTGCTTATTCACTTACTTTCTTTTTGAGTAATCCGAGTAATCCACATGCAATGAAAGATCCGATTACTAATGCAACAAGATACATTAACGGATTTCCGATTGTAGGAACTACGAAGATTCCTCCGTGAGGTGCCATGAGTGTACATCCAAATGCCATTGAAAGTCCACCTGCCACTGCTGAACCGACTACACATGCCGGAAGGACATGAAGCGGATCAGATGCTGCGAATGGGATTGCACCCTCTGTGATAAATGATAATCCCATGATAAAGTTTGTAGGTCCTGCCTTTCTCTCCTCTGCTGTGAACTTGTTCTTGAAGAAGATTGTTGCAAGAGCGATTGCGATTGGTGGAACCATACCGCCAATCATAACTGCTGCCATGATATTGTAGTTTCCGGCAGCGATTGAAGCTGTACCAAATACATAAGCGGCTTTGTTTACAGGGCCACCCATATCTACTGACATCATTCCTCCGAGAAGTACTCCGAGCACTACTGCGCTTGCACCGTTAAGTCCATTAAGACCATTGTTGATAGCTGTATTTAAAGCTCCGATTGGAGGCTCAACTACAAACTGCATTATAACGCCTACCAGGAATATACCAAGCAGCGGATAAAGCAGAACCGGCTTCATACCATCAAGACTCTCCGGAAGTTTAGAAAATACCTTCTTTAAGAGGAGCACAATATATCCTGCTACGAAACCTGCTACAAGTGCTCCAAGGAAGCCTGATGTACCGTTTGCTGCGATTGAACCACCTACAAAACCAACTGCAAGACCAGGACGGTCAGCAATACTCATAGCGATAAAGCCTGCAAGGATAGGAAGCATAAATCCAAATGCTGTTCCACCGATTCCCTTAAACAGTGCTGCGGCCTGTGTAATAGTACCGAAATTTGCTCTCTGGTCAGCCGGCAGTGAATTAAGGTCAACACTGAATCCATCGATAAGGAATGCGATTGCGATAAGAATACCACCACCAACTACGAATGGAAGCATATGTGAAACACCATTCATCAGGTGCTTATAAATCTGATGTCCAATGCTCTCTTTTCCACCAACTGATGAATGTGAAGCCTCTTTTTTACCTGATGCCTTAAATACAGGAGCATCACCGGCAGCAATTCTCTTTATGAGCTCCTCTGTCTTATTTATTCCGTCAGAAACCTGACACTCAATAACCTTCTTTCCGTCAAAGCGGTCTGTAGGTACATTTGTATCACAGGCAACTATAACACCTGCAGCCTTTGCGATTTCATCATCTGTGAGCACATTTTTGGCTCCGCCTGAGCCTCTTGTCTCAACCTTTACCTGATATCCAAGCTCCTTGGCTTTTTTCTCGATAGCCTCAGCAGCCATATAAGTATGGGCAATTCCTGTAGGACAGGCTGTAACTGCAACGATAAATACATCGTCCTTCTTCACCTCAACAGGCTCTTTCGCCTTTGCCTCTTTGGCAGCCTCTTTCTCATCCTTTGCTTTTTCAGCGCTATCGATGATATTTAAAAACTCATCAACTGAACCGGCATTGATAAGAGAATTTGTAAACTGCTCGTCCATCAGCATAACAGAGAGCTTGCTAAGCACCTGAAGATGCACATTATCCTCTGTGTTTGGTGCAGCGATAAGGAAAATAATCTTTGCAGGTGTACCATCGAGTGATTCAAAGTCAACCCCGTCCTTTACAACCATTGCCGCAAGACCTGCTTTAGTAACAGCATCAGACTTACAATGAGGAATTGCTATACCCATTCCAATTCCTGTTGTGCCTTCCTCCTCTCTTGCAAAAACACCCTTGCGATACTTCTCCACATCGGCTATTTTGCCACTTTTTGCCATCAAATCAATACACTGATTCAATGCTTCGGTTTTTCCGGCAGGCGTACCATTTAAATTGATACTCTCAGCTGCCAACAAATCCCTGATTGTCATACATCATTCCTCCTAATAGAATATATTAATTATTTATATCAACCTTTTTGATACCGTTTGTTTAATTGGAAGCACTGTCCCATTTATCAATAAGTGCTTCAACCTCAGGCTTTGTAGCAAGCTCCTCAGAAAATGCACTTGCACTTCCTGTACATACTCCATAAATAAATGCCTGCTTATAATCATTTGATTTAAGGTATCCGTAAACAAATCCGGCTACCATCGAATCACCTGCGCCTACAGAGTTTTTGAGCTTTCCTTTAGGAGCCTGTGCCTTAAATTCCTGTCCATCCTCGGTCACAAGCACTGCTCCGTCACCTGCCATAGAAACAAGCACGTTTCTTGCGCCCTGCTCCTGAAGCTTCTTTGCATACTTTATCACATCGTCCTTGTCTGTAATCTCAACCCCGAATATCTCACCGAGCTCATGATTGTTTGGCTTGATAAGGAATGGCTTATACGCAAGCACATTTGTGAGCAGATTTCTCGTCGCATCAACCACGATATTTATTCCGCGGCCCTCAAGATGCTTCATGATATCCATATACATTGATGAAGGCATTACATCAGGAATACTTCCTGCGAGCACAAGCACATCAGACTCCTTTAAGCAGTCAAGCTTCTCATAAAGTTTTTTAATGTTGTCCTCAGTGATTACCGGTCCCTGACCATTAATCTCGGATTCCTCATTTGAGCGAAGCTTCACATTGATACGTGAAATACCATCCTCCACCTCTATAAAATCAGTATCAACACCTTTTTTTCCTAGAAGTCTTTTAATTTCATTTCCTGTAAAACCCGCTGTAAAACCAAGTGAAGTATTGCTCATTCCAAGATTCTTAAGAACCATGGAAACATTGATGCCCTTACCACCTGCAAAAATCTTCTCTCCAGTCGTTCTATTGACCACTCCTGTCTTAAAATCTGTTACATCAACTATATAATCTAATGATGGATTAAAAGTAACTGTATAAATCATGTTAGACCTCCTTAATATTTTTGTATTTCTTATAGTTGTCATTGTTTAGTGCATTTGTAACAATTACAGCATCCTCAAAATCAGCAAACTTGATACTTGATACCTGTGAAAACTTACTGTCATCCGCAAGAATGTATTTCTCCTTGCTATTCTCCATGGATTTCTTTTTAATCATGGCCTCCTTTATCTCCGGAGTCGTAAATCCATTCTTCACAGTAATTCCGTTAGTTCCCCAGAAGCCCTTCGTAAAATTATATTTATCGAGCGTCACAACGGCCTCATCTCCGACAATAGCCTCGGTAGTAGACTTGAACTCGCCACCCAGAATATATACTGTATATCCCCTATCGGAAATTCTCTTGGCATTAGTCAGAGAGTTTGTAACAAAAACCACATTCTTTGCAGTAATATAATCAATCATGACTGCTGTTGTAGTACCGGCATCTATATAAACAAAATCATTATCCACAATAAGTGATGCCGCATATCTGGCAATCTGTTCCTTTTCGTTGCGATTCTGCTTAAGCCTGTTGATAACCTTCTCATCCTGAGTATGGATATTCGTATTATTTACAATCGCACCACCATGTACCTTGGTGAGATAACCCTTCTTGTCCATTGCAACCAGATCACGTCTGATTGTTGACTCGGATGTATCAAGCTCATCCATAAGCTGCTGAACAGTCACACTTCCCATCGAATCTAATATATCGAGTATTTTTTTGCATCTATCTTCTGCCAGCATCTAATCACCCCAGTTTATCAAATTATTCAAAGACTTATTTTATAAGCCATTTATTCAATGCTTATTTTCAAATTACTGTATTAAACATTTCAACATTCATTTAACTTGTAGTATAATTATATTTTCATAATCCGTCATTGTCAATCATAATCCGTCATTTATATTCACAAATAATCACACTAAAAATTGTTGAAAATATATAAAGCAAGTTTTAAAATTGTGCACTATATGCAAATACAACATTGATTTTAGTGCAGAATATAACATATATATCATTAATACTTGCCTAATTACTAATTTTAGTATCTTTTCTATTACTAATTTATAATCTAAAATATAGTTCAAATTAACTAATTTTAATTTAGTCACTATCAAATTTGACTGTTTTTGACTGTTTTGAATCTAAATGCATTGTAATTCATAATTCATCATGCTAGAATATGTTCATTATGGTACATATTTTATGATTAAAGGGTCAAAAGGTATCATCAATGAGTTTATATTTTGTTATTTCACACCATTTTAAATAATTTATGTACCATCACAGCTACAATACTTTAAGTTAAAAAGGAGGATTTCACATGAAACAGCTTAATTGGGCAACACTCGGCTGCGGTGTAATAGCTAATGAGCTCGCGCATGCTCTCTCCAAGGAAGGACGCACTCTTTATTCAGTTGCCAACAGAACTCATGAAAAGGCCGTAGCTTTTGCACAAAAATATGGCATTTCAAAGGTATATGACAACATTGATGACGTCTTTTATGATCCTGATGTGGATATCATTTACATCTCCACTCCACACAATACTCACATTAATTATTTAAGAAAAGCCCTTTCTAATGGAAAGCATGTACTCTGTGAGAAATCTATCACATTAAATATTACAGAGCTCGATGAGGCAATCTCATTGGCCAAAGCAAATAACGTAATTCTTGCTGAAGCCATGACTATATATCATATGCCTGTTTATAAAAAGCTAAACGAAATAATTGCAAGTGGACAACTCGGCAGGCTAAATTTAATTCAGGTCAATTTTGGAAGCTACAAGGATTACAATATGACAAACCGATTTTTCAGTCGTAAGCTTGCTGGAGGAGCATTGCTTGATATTGGAGTTTACTCACTTTCTCTTATCCGCTGGTTCTTCAAGGAAACACCAACACAAGTATCGTCACAGGTTAAATATGCACCAACCGGTGTTGATGAACAGGCAGGTATTCTGCTTATGAATGATGCAGTGGAAATGGCAACTGTCACATTATCTCTTCATTCAAAGCAGCCAAAACGCGCTACGCTCTCTTTTGACAAGGCATATGTGGAAATCTTTGAGTATCCAAGAGGAATGCAGGCAACTATTACATACACAGAGGATGGTCATAAAGAAGTAATTGATGCCGGTGATACATCAGATGCACTGTATTACGAAGTACGTGATATGGAAAAAGCTGTAAGCTCAGCATCATCAGATGAAATAGAAACCCTCATGCACTGTCAATATACATATGATGTAATGAAAATTATGTCAGATATAAGAGCTGAATGGGGTATGAAATATCCTGAAGAGGAATAATAATACTACTACAACTATTCAAAAAAGGATAAGAGTTGTTAAAAAAGAGAAATATAATTCTGTTTATCAG
>OJRM01000382.1_pt1 | contig 21697 bp, 15 predicted proteins | sample 1599171 | NCBI WGS metagenome assembly OJRM01 (sample SAMN03922538, study PRJEB24848) | human gut metagenome | isolation source: stool sample | host: Homo sapiens | place: Germany | collected 2010-05
CTCAAGGAGTTCAACGCGAAGAAGACCGAGCCTCTGACCCTCGGCGGAACGCTGGTTGAGACCCCCGAAGAGGCCGAATTTTCGGAATTCGAGATCACCGGCTGGGAAGAGGTGGACGCAGAAGATGTAAATGTGACCCTGTAACAGAAACGATATAAAATATAAAAAACAGATTTACAATGAGAGCCCGATTTTTTGCTTTCGCAGCGCTGGCATTGACACTTGCCGCCTGTAACAACGACAACGAGAACCTGAATGACGGCCCGGTAGCCGCCCAGTTTATCGCCGACATTTCGCCCGCTACCCGCGTCAATTCGGAAGGAACCGACTGGACCGATGGCGACCGCATCGGCGTCACCGGCGCCGGCTTTACCAACGTGCCCTACAAGAGAGAGAGCGGCCAGTTCGTGACCGACGGTACGACCATCTATTTCAATGACACCGAAACGCATACCTTCCATGCCTACTATCCGTATCAGGCTGAGGGCGGAACGGTGACCGTCAGCACCGCAGCCGACAAGCAGGGCACGGACATCGACTTCCTCTTTGCCTCGGGAGCCACGGGCGACACCCACAACCCGGAGGTGAGCTTCACCGACAAAACGAAGGATGGCGGCCCAGACAACTCGTTCCACCACTGCATGAGTCTCATCAAGTTTACCTTCAAGCCAGGCGATGGTCTCATTTTCAACGAAACGGAACCTGCGGGCTATACATTGTATGGGCTGAAGCTCGAAGGCACTTTCGACACGGCTACGGGCACGACTGCCGTAACCGCAGCCGCCGACTCGCCGATTACCATGCAGCTTAACGGTGCCACCGCTTCGCAAGTCATCATTCTCCCACAGGAAGTGACCAAGCCTCTTGAACTGAGCGTGTCTTACAACGGACTGAGCTACAACGCCCAACTGAAACTGCCTGCTACACCCACAGACAATTTCTACACAGCAGGCTATGCCTACACCTACAACGTAACGCTCAACAACAATGACATCACGGTGGAAGAACCGGAGATTACCCCGTGGGAACCCGGAGATTCGAACGATGCAAGCGCAGAGTTGTAATCCCCGCACACCGCTGCCCCGGCGCAAGCGACAAGCCGGAGCTGCCCATAGACACGATGGTGCGACGGCCGCCTTCGCAGGCGGCGGCAGCACAAAACGAAAACAAATAAAAAACAACCTGATATGAAGAAAAGAGATTCCATCCATCTGCTTCTCGCCGCAGCCGCGCTGCTACTTGCCATGGCTGCCTGCACGAAGGACGAACTGGCGGACGGCGACCGTCTGCCCGAAGGACAATACCCCCTTGAGATAGCCCGCATCACCCTCGGCGTGGAGGGCGGCGAGGCGCAGCCCTGGGGCACACCGCAGACGCGCGTCAGCGAGATTGCGGACGGCACGGGTAGCGTGTTCGACGCGGGCGACCTGTTCGCCGTACAGATAGACGGCAAGGACGAGGTCGGCACCTACACCGTGCAGGACGACAACACCGCCAAAGCCGAAACACCCCTGTACTGGAGCGACACCGGCGAACATACCGTCACCGCCTGGTACCCCGCCACGGGCGGCACCCTCGACCTCAGCGACCAAAGCCAAAGTCTTGCCTACCTGCTGTACGGCACAGGCAGCGGCAACTACCAGACACCCGTCACGCTGAATTTCACCCACGCTCTGGCGAAGGTGCGCGTGACGCCTTCGGACGATGCACTCGGCGAGGTAACCTCCCTCCAGCTCTATACCTATACACAGTGTACTTATGAAAAAGGCAAGGCCGGACAAGGCTCGCAAGAGGGCTGGATAGAGATGAAGAAGTGCGAATATACCGAAAACGGCGCAACCATCACTTGCTGGGAGGCGAACGTGGTGCCCGGCTGCACAATAACCAAGCTGCGGGCAAACGGCACCGAGGAGCGCAACCTCTCTGCTGCCATCACCCCTGAGGCAGGCAAGTTCTACAACATCACGCTGGATAAGAACAAGGGATATACCGACGACGGACAGGGCAACTACACCGTGACTACTGCCGATGGTCTGATGAACGTAGCCGAATTAGTGAACGGAGGTAAGACCGACATTAACATTACCCTTGACACAGACCTCGACCTCACAGGCAAAGAGTGGACGCCGATAGGAAATTATGAAAAACAATACACCGGCACCTTTGACGGCAACGGCAAGACCATCACGGGGCTGACCTTTAACCAACCGGAAACCAACAATGTAGGACTTATTGGCAATCTTGGTGAGAATGGTATGGTGCAGGATGTAAAACTGGATAAGGTTAATATAAAAGCGAACAATAATGTCGGTGGAATAGTAGGTGGAAATAATGGAGGCTCCATTATTGGTTGTTCGGTATCGGGAGACATCAGCGGTGCCCGATATGTAGGCGGAGTGATGGGAGTCTTTGGAATTGGCAATAGTGTAGTTACGGCCTGTTACCACGAGGGTAGCGTCAGCGGCTCCGAGTTTGTAGGCGGAGTGGCGGGAGAGAGCGCTTATGGTTCACTAACTGCCTGTTACCATGTGGGAAACGTCACTGGCTCTCAGTATGTGGGCGGCGTGACAGGAATTGCGACTGGCAGTTTAGCTAAAGTCATAGCCTGCTACTGGAATGGTTATGACGGCAATGGCATCGGCCTTGGCAGAGGCGAAGCTACGCAGGTGGACGGCACGACCGTTACCTGGAAGACGGCCGTTGATGCCATGAACGCCGCCCTGCAGAATGCAGGTTCAGAGTGGCGTTACGAACTCACTGGAGAATTGCCTACCTTGAAAAAATAGTAAACCGTCGGGCGGGCCCCAAATCGGAGCCCGCCCTTTTTCGTACCGGCAAACGCCCGATCACCGGATCTCGACCGGCTCGATGGGCTGGCAGGTCACACGGTCGAGCGGCGCATCGCGGTAGGCCACCCGCCCGAAATCGATCGTCTTGAGGTCGATGCTCCGAATCCGGCTGTCGTACATCGTCCGGTAGTAGATCACCCGGTTGCACATGTCCGAGGCCGAGGTCCACTGCGTGGCGCTCGGGATATCGGCCGGCACCTTCCCCTCGGGAAACTCGATCCCGATCGGGATATCGAAGTTGTTCAGCAGCTGGAAACCCTGCCGCACGGCATCCTCGGCCGTGGACTGTCGGGGTGCCGTAGCCTGGAAGAAGGCCGCCCGCACGAAGCGCGACGGCGGCGTGACGTCGCCCGGGATGCCCAGAAAACCGCTCCCCGCACCGAAAGACGAGAGACGGAGAGCCCCCAGCTCCTGCCCAGGAGCCGAACCCGGGTAGAGATTGACGTAGTTGTTCAGGTTGGTCAGCTGCCACTCGAAGCCCGGGGAGTTGGTCAGCACCCCGAGGGCGTTCTCGTAGAAGACCGGACGTCCGTCGATGATCTCCAGCACAAGCTGCCGGCCCGAAGTGTCGGTGAAGCGCCAGTGCACGGTCGAGGCCCGCGGATCGACCGCCACGACACGGACCCGCCCGACAGCCTCCTTCACCTCGTCCACCGTGCGGCACTCGCCGAGGAGCCACGCCACCAGCTGCAGGTCGGCGATGCTCTCGTCGCGCCGCGCCGGGTCGTACGCCTCATACCGCCCGTAGCCGGGGAAGTAGAACAGCCCGGCCGAGAGCCCCTCCTCGTTGAGCCCCTCGGCCACGAACTCCTTCTGCTCGACGGCCAGCCCGACATAGCCGTAGCGGGCCGTGAAGCGCATGCCGTCGATTCCCTCCGGGGTGTAGGAGCGTTGCGCATATCCGCGCGGCACGACGACATAGCGGCTGTTGAGGTTGCTCCCGCCCCACTCGATGGTCCGGGCCACGATGCAGGCCCCGTCTGCTGCGCGCAGCGTGATTCCCGTGCAGGCCTCGGCCCGCGGCGTCAGGGCCAGTCCCAGAAGGAGGCACCCGACCGACATACAGCGTTTCATCATATCCATTTCCGTTTTTTGGTTCTGCGGCCGCCGCCGGCCCCATCGGGAGCTCCCCGGGCACCGGACATGTGCCGCCCGTACAAATATAAGAAATAAACGGACCGCCGGGTCCCGTTCCGGCACGGAAAACCGCACGGCCGCAAAAAAAAGTCCCGGAGCGGAATGCCCCGGGACCAACCGCACGACGGCGGTATCTTTTTGGCGTCGGATTACTTGCGGTAAACCTTCTTGTAGCCGTAGATGGCCTCGTCGCCGAGCTCCTCCTCGATGCGGAGCAGCTGGTTGTACTTGGCCATACGGTCCGAACGCGACATCGAGCCGGTCTTGATCTGGCCCGAGTTCGTAGCCACGGCGATGTCGGCGATCGTCGAGTCCTCGGTCTCGCCCGAACGGTGCGACGTTACGGTGGTGTAGCCGGCGCGGTGAGCCATCTCGATGGCATCGAGCGTCTCGGTCAGCGAACCGATCTGGTTTACCTTGATGAGGATCGAGTTGGCGCAGCCCATCTCGATACCCTTCTTCAGGAACTCGACGTTCGTCACGAAGAGGTCGTCGCCGACGAGCTGGCACTTGTCGCCGATCTCGGCGGTCAGCATCTGCCAGCCTTCCCAGTCGTTCTCCGACATGCCGTCCTCGATCGAGTCGATGGGGTATTTGGCGACGAGTCCCTTCAGGTACTCCACCTGCTCCTTCGACGTACGCTTGGCGCCCTTCTCGCCCTCGAACTTGGTGTAGTCGTAAACGCCGTCCTTGTAGAACTCCGACGAAGCGCAGTCCATGCCGATCATCACGTCCTTTCCGGGAACGTAGCCGGCCTTCTCGATGGCCTTGATGATCGAATCCAGTGCATCCTCCGTACCGTTGAGTGCGGGAGCGAAACCGCCCTCGTCGCCTACTGCGGTCGAGAGGCCGCGCTCGTGGAGCACCTTCTTGAGGTTGTGGAACACCTCGGCGCCCATGCGCAGACCCTCCTTGAGCGACGGAGCGCCCACGGGACGGATCATGAACTCCTGGAATGCGATCGGGGCGTCGGAGTGCGAACCGCCGTTGATGATGTTCATCATCGGAACGGGCAGCGTCTTGGCGTTGGCACCACCGATATAGCGGTAGAGCGGCATGCCGAAGTAGTCGGCAGCGGCGCGGGCTACGGCCAGCGAAACGCCGAGGATGGCGTTGGCGCCGAGCTTCGACTTGGTCTTCGTGCCGTCGAGGGCGATCATGGCCTTGTCGATGCCGACCTGATCGGCAACGTTCATGCCGATGATGGCCGGGGCGATCACCTCATTGACGTTCTTCACGGCGTTCAGCACGCCCTTGCCCAGGTAGCGGCTCTTGTCGCCGTCGCGGAGCTCGAGGGCCTCGTTCTCACCCGTCGATGCGCCGCTCGGAACGGCTGCACGACCGAATGCACCGGATACGGTACGAACTTCGACCTCAACGGTCGGATTGCCTCGCGAGTCGAGGATCTCCCTTGCGTGAATCTCTACAATCTGCATAGTTGTAATGGTTTGAATTTTATGGAATTAATCGCTAATAACCCATTTTGCACCGCAAAGTTACAAATAAATCGCGAATTGCGGTTCGTTTGTTGTTAAATTTTTCACGCGCCCTGCACCGGCGGCTGCGGCCCCCGTTTCGGGATTTGTGCAAAAGTCGTATCTTTGCCCCGCGGCCCGTTGCCGCACCGAGCAAACAACCGGCATGACCTATGCGAAAAGTACTCTCGTTTTCCCTTTTCCTGATGCTGGGACTCGTCGCGTCCCAGCTGCTCCCGGGGCTTCTCGGCCCGGGATACTCCTCGTTCAAGGCCACGACCGACACGTTGCTGTACGTCTGTCTGGGCTTCATCATGATCAACGTCGGCCGTGAATTCGAGATCGACAAGAGCCGCTGGCGAAGCTACACGGCCGACTACTTCATCGCCATGGCCACGGCGGCACTCCCGTGGCTGCTCATCGTTCTCTATTATGTCTTCGTGCTGCTGCCCGCGCCGCTGTGGGGCAGCCCCGAAGCGTGGAAGGAGAACCTGCTGCTGAGCCGGTTCGCGGCCCCCACCTCGGCCGGCATCCTCTTCACGATGCTCGCCGCACTGAAGCTCAAGGAGAGCTGGATCTACCGCAAGATCCAGGTGCTGGCCATCTTCGACGACCTGGACACCATCCTGCTGATGATCCCGCTGCAGATCCTCATGATCGGGCTGCGCTGGCAGATGTTCGCCATCGTGGCGATCGTCGCCGTGCTGCTGGCCGTCGGCTGGCGCTGGCAAGCCACCTGGGACGTACGTCAGGACTGGAAACGGATCCTGGGGCTCTCGGTCATCGTCTGTGCGCTGACACAGGCGGTCTACCTCGCCACGAAACACTGGTACGGCGCCGAGAACAGCATCCACATCGAGGTGCTGCTCCCGGCCTTTGTCGTGGGCATGCTGATGCGCCACCGCCACATCGACACCCCGGCCGAACGGCGCGTCGCGACGGGCGTCTCGTTCCTCTTCATGCTGCTCGTCGGGCTGAGCATGCCGCTCGTCACGGGTTCGGGTGCGGCAGCGGCAGCCGATTCGGCCGCATCGGTCACGGCCTCGCAGCCGATGATGCCGTGGGGCATCCTCGTCCTGCATGTCCTCGCCGTGTCGCTGCTCTCGAACCTCGGCAAGCTCGTCCCGCTCTTCTTCTACCGCGACCGGTCGCTGAGCGAGCGTCTCGCCCTCTCGGTGGGCATGTTCACGCGCGGGGAGGTCGGCGCCGGCGTCATCTTCATCGCCCTGGGCTACAACCTCGGCGGCCCGGCACTGATCGTCTCGGTGCTGACGCTGGTGCTCAACCTGATCCTCACGGGCGGCTTCGTCGTCTGGGTCAAGCGGCTGGCCCTGAAGAGCTATACGCCCGAAAAATCCTGACGCACCGAGCCATGAGGAGACTGCTGTCGGTTATCCTGGCCGCCCTGGCGTCGCTTCAGGCCCTTCCGGCCCGGAGCCAGAACCCCGAGCGCAACCTCATCGTCGTGCACGGTGGAGCGAACATCGCCTTTTTCGCAGCCGCCTACGACAACCTGTCGGGCACGACCTCACCCCGCGCGGGTTACTACGCCGGCGTCACCGACCATATCCGGCTGCACCGCCGGATCCCGCTCTACATCGGGACTGGGCTCCTCTTCTCGAGCCGAGGCGGCCGATACATGGGTTTCTCGGCGCGCCCGATGTACCTCCAGGTCCCGCTGACGATCGACTGCCGCATCCGCTGCTCACGCACGCTCTCGATCATTCCCACCGTCGGGGCGTGGTACGGCGCGGGCATCGGCGGCAAGCTCCGCCACGACGACGGCTGGGCGGAACTCTACGCCCCCGAAGGCCCGATGCGCCGCTCGGATGTCGGCCTGCGCATCGGGGCGGCCCTCGGCTGGGGCCGCTTCCGTCTCGAGGCGGGCTACGAACCGGGGCTGCGCAACCTTGCCCGCCCCGACGCTACCCCGACGACGCTCCTTCCGGTCCGCTTCACCCGCATGCACAGCCACTGTTTCACGATCGGGCTGGGCTGCGAATTCTGACCCGCAGCGGCCTGCCGCAGCCAAGAAAAAAAGAAAAAGGAGACAACCCGGGGGTCGTTTCCTTTTTTCAAAACCGTTCCTGCAGCACTCAGTCGCGCAACAGTACCGACGAGTCGCCGTAGCTCAGGAAGCGGAAATCGTGCGCCAGGGCATAGTCGTAGATGCGGTGCCAGTCGTCACCCACGAAGGCCGAGACGAGCAGCAGCAGCGTCGATTTGGGCTGGTGGAAGTTCGTCACGATGTTGCGAACGATGCGGAACTCATACCCGAGCGGCGTGATCATGATCTGTGTCGCGGCTTTCAGCCGCTCCACGCCGTGCGCCTCCATCCAGCCGAGCAGATCCCCAAGCGCCTCGCGTCCGGTATAGTCCGCCGGGATGTCGTAGAGCTCCCACTGCCCGATGACCCGATCGGTGTCCGGCGTACCCTCCTGCCGGATGCGCCACGCCAGCGCCGTGAGCGATTCGAGCGTCCGGACGGAGGTCGTCCCCACGGCGGTGATGTGCCCCCACTTCTCGAGCAGACGGGCCACCGTTCCACGCCGTACCTCGAAGTGCTCGGTATGCATCGGATGCCGGGCCGCATCGTCGTCCTTCACCGGAAGGAAGGTTCCCGCCCCGACGTGGAGCGTCACCTCCTCGAAGCCGAATCCACGCCCCCGCATCGACTCGATCAGTTCGGGCGTGAAGTGCAGCCCCGCGGTGGGGGCAGCCACCGAGCCCTCGAACTTCGAATAGACCGTCTGGTAGCGCGTGTTGTCGATCTCCTCGCTCTCGCGGTTCAGGTAGGGCGGGATGGGAATACGCCCCAGAAGCTCGAGCAGCTGACCGAAGGTCACGTCGGCCGACCATTCGAAGCGCACGGTGCACTCACGGCCGCGCTCCTCCTCGATCCAGGCCCGCAGGTATTCGGCATGCCCGTCACGCTCGAAGTTGATCTCCACACAACCCTCCTTCCACTTCTTGCGGTTACCGACGATGCACGACCAAACGCACCGGCCCTTCACGGCAAAGGCACGCTCGTAGTCGGCCGGGGCGTGCGGCTCGAGGCAGAAGACCTCGATGCGCGCCCCCGAGGGCTTGTGCATGATGATCCGCGCGCGGATCACCTTCGTATTGTTGAACACCAGCAGCTCCCCTTCCGGCAGCACGTCGCCGATGTCGGCGAAATGCCGTTCGGCGATCTCCCCGCCGCGGTAGATCAGCAGCTTCGACGCACTGCGCTCGGCCAGCGGAAACTTGGCGATCCGCTCCTCGGGGAGCGCGTAGTCGAACCGGTTTATATCGATGTGTCGTTCCATTTTGCCCGAATTTTGTGCGGCAAAGTTACTATTTTTTGTAACTTTGCGGCGCGTCAAGGCAATAGAAAAAGGAAAACCTCCATGAAAACCGACTTTCTGGTCATCGGATCCGGCGCGGCGGGACTCTCGTTCGCGCTGAAGGCCGCGGCCCACGGTCACGTGACAATCGTGACCAAAGGCGAGATGAACGAATGCAATACCAACTACGCCCAGGGCGGCATCTGTTCGGTTACCTACGCCCCCGACACCTTCGAGAAACACATCCACGACACGCTCGTCTGCGGCGCCGGCAAGTGCGACCCCGAAGCGGTCGAACTCGTCGTGCGGCGGGCCCCGGAGTTGATCCGCGACCTGATCGCCTGGGGAACACGTTTCGACAAGACCCCCGACGGGCGGTTCGAGCTCAACCGCGAGGGCGGCCACTCGGAGCACCGCATCCTCCACCACGAGGACCTGACGGGCGCCGAGATCGAACGGGCTCTGGTCGAGTCGGTCCACAAACACCCGAACATCACGGTGCTCGAGCACCACTTCGCCATCGACCTGCTGACGCAGCACCACCTGGGCGAATTCGTCACTCGCCACACGCGGGGCCTCACCTGCTTCGGCGCCTATGTCCTCAACGAAGAGACCAACGAGATCGAGACCATGCTCTCGCGCTTCACGATCGTCGCCACGGGCGGCTGCGGCAACATCTACTCCTCGACCTCGAATCCCATCGTGGCGACCGGCGACGGCATCGCCATGTGTCACCGCGCCAAGGCCATCACCGAGAACATGGAGTACATCCAGTTCCACCCCACGACGCTCTACAACCCGGGCGAGAAGCCCAACTTCCTCATCACGGAGGCCATGCGCGGTTTCGGGGCCATCCTGCGCCTGCAGTCGGGCGAGGAATTCATGGACAAGTACCACCCGATGAAATCGCTCGCACCGCGCGACGTCGTGGCCCGGGCCATCTACCGCGAAATGACGCGCCGCGGCGAGGACTTCGTCTACCTCGACGTGACCCACAAGGACCCCGATTCCGTCCGCAGCCACTTCCCCAACATCTACGAGAAGTGCCTCTCGATCGGCATCGACATCACGAAGGACTGGATCCCCGTCACCCCGGCGGCCCACTACTGCTGCGGCGGCGTGCGGGTCGATACCAACGGGCAGACCTCCATCAAACGGCTCTACGCTCTGGGCGAAACCTCCTGCACGGGACTTCACGGCGCCAACCGCCTGGCCTCCAACTCGCTCATCGAGGCGGTGGTCTACGCCGACCAGGCCGCACGCCATACCGCCTCGCTCATCGACCGCACCGACTTCCAGGAGGGGATTCCCGACTGGGACTTCGAGGGCACGCAGCACACCGAGGAGATGCTCATGCTCATCCAGTCGAAGCGCGAGGTACAGTCGATCATGTCGAACTACGTCGGCATCGTGCGCTCGAACCTCTCGCTCAAGCGCGCCATGCGGCGCCTCTCGATCCTCTTCGAGGAGACCGAGGAGCTCTACAACAAGACCAAACCCAACCGCGAACTGTGCGAACTGCGCAACATGATCGCCGTGGCCTACCTGGTCATCAAACAGGGCCGCGAGATCAAGGAGTCGGTCGGATGCCATTACAACATAGATTACCCCAAGCAATAACGCATGACCCTACAGGAAGAGATCACACGCCGGCGGACTTTCGCTGTCATCGCCCACCCCGACGCGGGTAAAACCACCCTTACGGAAAAACTGCTCCTCTTCGGCGGCGCCATCCACGTGGCCGGAGCCGTCAAGAGCAACAAGATCAAGAAGGGGGCCACCTCCGACTTCATGGAGATCGAGCGCCAGCGCGGCATCTCGGTGGCCACGTCCGTCATGGGCTTCGAATACGAAGGCCGTAAGATCAACATCCTCGACACCCCGGGCCACGAGGACTTCGCCGAGGACACCTACCGCACGCTGACGGCCGTCGATTCGGTCATCATCGTCATCGACGGCGCAAAGGGCGTCGAGGCGCAGACCCGCAAGCTGATGGAGGTCTGCCGCATGCGATCGACGCCGGTGATCGTCTTCATCAACAAGCTCGACCGCCCCTCGAAGGAGCCCTTCGACCTGCTCGACGAGGTCGAGAAGGAGCTGCACATCCGCGTGCGGCCGCTGGCCTTCCCCATCTCGAACGGCCCCACCTTCAAGGGCGTATACAACCTCTACGAGAAGAACCTCTCGCTCTTCACCTCGGACGAGAAACTGACGGCCGACGCCTCGACGGTCGAGATCTCGGACCTCGCGTCGCCCGAACTGGACCAGCGCATCGGCGCCAAATATGCCGACCAGCTGCGTCAGGATGTCGAACTGGTCGAAGGGGTCTACGACGACTTCGACCGCGAGGCCTACCTGCGAGGCGAACTGGCCCCCGTCTTCTTCGGTTCGGCCGTGAACAATTTCGGCGTGCGCGAGCTGCTCGAGTGCTTCATCCGCATCGCCCCCTCGCCGCGCCCGGCCCCGACCGAGACCCGCACCGTGGAGCCCTCGGAGCCCAAGATGACGGGCTTCGTCTTCAAGATCCACGCCAACATGGACCCCAACCACCGCGACCGCATCGCGTTCCTGAAGATCTGTTCCGGCACGTTCGAACGGAATAGGAACTACCTCCACGTACGCAGCGGCAAGCAGCTGAAATTCTCCTCCCCGACGGCTTTCATGGCCGAGAAAAAGTCGGTGATCGACTTCGCCTATCCGGGCGACATCGTGGGTCTGCACGACACGGGGAACTTCAAGATCGGCGACACCTTCACCGAAGGCGAGAAGCTCCGCTTCACCGGAATTCCGTCGTTCGCCCCCGAGCAGTTCCGCTACATCGAGAACGCCGACCCGCTGAAATTCAAGCAACTGGCCAAAGGCATCGACCAGCTGATGGACGAGGGCGTGGCGCAGCTGTTCACAAGCTCGCTCAACGGCCGCAAGATCATCGGCACGGTGGGCGCGCTCCAGTTCGAGGTCATCCAGTACCGCCTGGAGCACGAGTACAACGCCGCGTGCCGCTGGGAGCCGATCTCGATCTACAAGGCCTGCTGGATCGAGAGCGACAACGCCGCGCAGCTGGCCGACTTCAAGCGCCGCAAGCACACCAACATGGCCGTGGACAAGCACGGACGCGACGTCTTCCTGGCCGACTCGAGCTACGCCCTGGCCCTGGCCCAGGAGAATTTCAAGGAGATCCGGTTCCACTTCACCTCGGAGTTCTGACCCACGGAGGAAGGGGGCTCCGATGACCCGGGATGGTAATCCGCCCCGACCGGCCGGTCTGCCGCCGGGATCGACACCCCGACGCCTCCAACCGCTCCAACATACAGATCGGGCCGCTGCCGGAATCCCGGCAGCGGCCCGATTTGCATTTGGCCCAAGGCTGAGCGGCACCCACCGTCCCGCCCGCCTCCGGCGGATCACTTCACGGAGTCGATCTCCTTCAGCAGCTCCTCGACAGCCGTCCGCAACTGCGTATCCTCCCCCTGCACGACCGTCTCGGGCGCGTTGAGCACCAGGATGTCCGGATCGAGCTGTTTGTTCTCCAGATAACTGCCGTCGGGCAGGCGGTAACCGATAATGGGAATGCCGAAGACCAGCGACGGATCCTGCAGGGTCTCCCACGAGACGCTGGTCATGGTTCCCGGCACGGGTGCGCCGACCAGCTTGCCCAGTCCCTGGTGCTTGTAGACCCACGGCGTGCCGTGCGCGTTCGAGTAGTTGGCCTCGCACTGGAGCATGATCGAAGGCTTGTTCCACCGCCGGCTGGGCATGTCGCACGCCTCGCGCCCGCGGATGACCTGCGTCACATACTTCCGGCCGCTGAAGAGCACCTCAATGTCCTCGTGCAGGCGGCCGCCGCCGTTGAAGCGCGTGTCGATCACAATGCCGTCGCGGTCGTTGTAACGGCCCAGGATATCGGAATAGATGTCACGGAAACTCTCGTCGCCCATCGAGCGGATGTGCACGTAACCCAGACGTCCGTTCGACCAGCGGTCCACATCGGCCGCCCGCTGCTTCACCCAGCGCGTATAGAGCAGGTCGGAGAAAGCTCCGGAGGTGATCGGCAGCACGACCTCCTCCCACCGCTCGCGGCTTTCGGGGTCGTAGAGCGACACGAGGGTCTTGCGGTGCGCCTTGCCGTTGAGCAGCAGCGAGCAGTCGTTCTCGGGGGTCACCTCCTCGCCGTCGATCTTCTCGATGACGACGCCCTTGCGGACCTTCGAGTTGGCGTGGTCGAACGGCCCCTTGGCCACCACCTCGGCCACCATCAGCCCCTTGCCGGCATAGTCCCAGTCGAAGAGCAGGCCGAGACTGGCCGTCGCCTCGACGGCACCCCGCGCGGAGTAGCGGCCGCCGGTGTGCGAGACGTTGAGCTCCCCGAGCCACTCGCTCAGCAGCTCGGCAAAATCGAAATTGTTGGCAATGTGGGGCAGGAAGCGGCGGTAATTGGCCGTCATGGCCTCCCAATCGACCCCGTGCATCTGCTCCGTGTAGAAGCGCTGCTTCTGCTGCATGTAGACATGCTGGAACATGGCGGCACGCTCCTCGGCCAGATCCATCTTCATCCGCGCCGAGAAGGTCACCGGCTTGAGATTCGACCCGTCGAGCTTGCGGAGCTGCCCGCCCAGGAGGAAGATCGTCCCCTCGCCGTCCATCTCGAAGCGGCCGTAACCGGCATTCTTCGACACCAGCTGCGGATCCCGCTTGCGCAGGTCGAGTTTCCAGAGGTCGAAACCCTTCTCGAACGACGCCAGGTAATAGAGCGTCTCGCCCTTCTTGTCCACGATCGCCGAAGCGAGGCTCGACGAGTTCGGCGTCAGGCGCGCGATGCGGTCCTCGATTCCCTCGAGCTCGACCACGATCGGCTCAACGGCCGGCGTCTCCTCCTTCTCCTTCGCAGCAGCCTCCTGTTCCTTGTCCGACTTCTTGCCCTTCTCCTTGGCTTTCTTCTCCCGCTCGGCCTTCTCGCGGGCCTTCTTCTGCTCCTCCTCGAGGGCCTTGCGCAGTTCGTAGTCCTCCTTGCTCAGGCGGAACTTGTCGTAGGCATCCTGATTGAGGAAGACGAGCATCACGTCGCTCAGCGAACCCCACGAAGCGTGGGCCCGCATGCCGTAGCGGTCGGTCTCGAAGAGGATGGCATTGCCGTCGAGCACCCACCGCGGCGACGAACTGAAGTAACCGCTGCGGGTCAGGTTCGTGATCTCACCGCCCTCGGCGCTGACCAGACCGATATCCGAATAGGGGTCGTGGCGGTTGCCGATGAACTCGAGGGCAAACCACCGCCCGTCGGGCGACCATCGATAGTCGAAGCCGCCGCCGGTCCCGTACCACGTGCTGCCGTCGGTGACCTGGTGCACCTTCTTCGAGTCGAGATCGAAGACCATCAGCCGGTTGCGGTCCTCGATGAAGGCCAGCTGCTTGCCGTCGGGCGAGAACTGCGGGCAGGTACGCTCGAGTTTCGACTCGGGCAGCAGCCGCTCCTCGCGGAGCACCGTCGCGTTGGGGAATCCTTTCTCCTCATCGCGCACGATCGTCGCCCGATAAAGGTCCCATTTGCCGTCCCGCTCGCTGGCATAGACCAGCGTCCGGTTGTCGGCGCCCCACGTCACGTCGCTCTCCGTGGCTGCCGTCTCGGTCACCCGCTTCGTCGTGCCGTACTCGACCGAGGTCACGAAGAGTTCGCCGCGCACCGTGAAGGCGATCTGCTTGCCGTCGGGCGACACGGCCGGGTCCGAAGCCCCGGAGGTGAAGTGGAAGATGGTCTCCTGCCCGGCATCGTCGCGCGTAAGGTCGATCACCACCTTGCGGGGCTTGCCGCCGGCCGGCTGGGTATAGATCTCGCCGTTGTAGGCATAGCACAGCGTGCCGTTGTCACCCACCGAAAGGAAACGCACGGGATGCGTGCGGAAATGGGTCACGGCAGTTACCTCGGCCGGGTTGTCCAGCGGGAACGAGTAGACGTTGAACGACCCTCCGTCGCGCTCGCTGAGGAAATAGACCTGCGCCCCGTCGGGTGAAAGCACCGGATTGCGGTCCTCGCCGGCTCGCTGCGTCAGATTGACGTGGCTGCCGTCGGCCGGACGGTAGAGCCAGATATCGCGGGTGATCGACGAGGTATGGTGCTTGCGCCACTCGTCCTCACCGCCCTTGCGGTCCTGATAGAGAAAAAAGCTGCCGTCGCGGCCGAAGCAGACCGCCTCGGCCGGAGTGCCCAGCACCTGTTCGACACGTCCGCCCCCCACGGGCACACGATAAAGTTCGGGCATCGAAGATTTCGGGAACAGGGCACTGGCGGCCGGATCCTGGATCGAGGCTACGAAAAGAACATATTCCCCATCGGGCGAGAAGGCCGTGGGGACCTCCGAGGCGGAATTGAAGGTGATCCGCCGGGCGGGACCGCCCTCGGACGACATGACATATAGGTCGGAACCGCCTTCGCGGTTGCTGGCAAAGGCGATCCGCGTCCCGTCGGGACTCCAGACAGGGCTCGATTCATACGACTCCTGCGTGGTCAGCTGCACGGCCTTGCCGCCGTCGGCTGCCACCTTGTAAATATCGCCCTTGTAGCAGAAGGCGATCTGCTGCCCGTTGGGCGAAATCTTCACATCGCGCAGCCACAGCGGCTCGGCGGCAAGCGCCCATTCCGCCGCCAGGCCGAGGGCCATACAGAGAAACAGCTTCTTCATCGGTTCTTGGTTTTTGCGGTAAAACTGGAATTATTCCGTGCTAAGATAGGAATTTATCCGCGAAAAGCCCGCGAATCGACCCCGAAAATGCGTCCTTGAAGCCCGGGCCGCACCGCGCGCTCCGCCCGGCGGGGACACCACGAATCACCGGCCGAGTACGTCCCAGAACCGCGCGGGGAGGTGGATGTTCTCCACCCGACGGGCCGCTTCGAACAGCGGGGCGATCTCCGCGGGCGTGAAACCCGCAATCCCGCAGCCGATCTCCGTGACGAGAAACGTCATCCGGGGATGCTGCCGGGCGAAACCGATGAACTCGTCCACATAGGGACGGATCGTCTCCACTCCGCCCTGCATGGTGGGGATGGCATAGCTCTCTCCCTGCAGCCCAACCCCCTGTCCCCAGACGGCCCCGAACTTCAGGCTGGCCAACCGGGCAGCACCTCCGCCGTGCATGCCCGCCAGGTTGCTGCCGAATACGAATATCTCCCCGGGCCGAAGCTCCGTGATGCGGTCAGGTGTCGTTCTCATAGTGATGCGTTTTGTTGTAAAGATACGAAAAAATACAACCGCCGCGACAGGAACGCCGACCACGAAACCCGCCCGACGGAACCTTTCCATGTTCCATTTGTGTTCCACGGCTGCGGCGATGGGCAGGCACAAAAACAAAAAATGTTTGGCAATCATGTGATTGTCAATCCTTTTCTTCAGTCGGGGTGACTGGATTCGAACCAGCGACCACACGCGATCGGGCGCTATAAACAGCACGCAACATACGATTAGCCCACAAATCACTTACAACTCACGCAAATGCGAAACCGTGGTTGATTAAACGATGAGCAGATTAAGACAGTATAGAACAAACTTGAGTAAAAGAACAGCATATAGACAATCTGTCCAAATATATCCTCAATCAAATAAATAGCTACCTAAAAATCATAGCCAACAATCTGTTTAGCATATTTCTCCCAACCTTTGGTTTTTTTATAAAGTTCTACCGAAGTCTTCGGAACATATATTTGGGCTGAATGAGAAAGGTGCAAGAACGCATACGGTTCTAAACTAGGAGGTGTAAGTGCCCTACAGTAAATGTTTTTTAGTTTGTAACATTCTCCAAAAGCAAATTTGCCAATGTGTGTGATTTTTTGAGGAATAATAATACTTCTTAAATTCTCGCAGTTATAAAATGCCGAAGAGCCTATGATTGTTACAGCTTCAGGAATGGAGAACTCAGTAAGTTCATGATTGTTTTGAAAAGCGTTATCAGGAATGGCCTTTTTAAACAATAAGACATTCTTTTGTTGAATGGCAATAGAGTCTTCATCATTCGCTGAAAATGAATAGAGATTGTGTAAGGGTTAATCCTTCAAATGGATTCTCTCCAACTTGATATTCTTTTTTTAGTATGATATGAAATTTATGCCGCGTGATGGGTATTCCGATACGTCGGACAGCAAATGTTTTGTCTACTTTCCAACCCAATTCAGCCAACATATTAAGAACTTCTCCGAGATTCTTTTTCCCGAGATAAATAGGCTCTTGGTTGAATATTAGAGTAGTTCTCAAATGCTGTCCATTGCCACGCTGGTAAAGATCCAGATAAGCCGTTTGGCTTTGAGCGGAGACGCTACCAGCAATCACCATTGCGGCCAATAAGGTAATCAATTTTTTCATGGTTATAAAGTTTAAGATGTCGTTCCAGCACCCGTACGACGGTTAAAGTTTGGGTTTAAAGAAACAGAAAGCGTGGTGCTGAAGACTTATTCAGTTGATGAGGTCGTAGGAAACCTTGTAGATAAATAAGCAACAACACCACGCCGTATCCACGAATGGATATGACGCGGCAAGATGTTTGCCTATCCTCTCTACTTGATCAGAATTTCCTACGTTCCATCAACGAGAATAAGCTACACTCTCCGTGTATTCAATATGTTACTGCAAAAGTAACACATTCGGCGGAAAATGCAAAACATCTTGCCCGTTCGGGTGTTGTTGCTCGTATTTATGCTTCTATGGTGCAAGCATAGCCGTATTTATTCAGTCGCTACATAAAAACAGACCCTGCAGTCGGTCATCAGTCCGTCTGGCAAAGTCTGCGCCTTGATTCGCCCCTTTTGCTCGGCGACAATCATCTGCGGGGTAAATTCCTCCTCATTCATCTCTTTCGCCAGAATCTTCCCGTTGTACTCGGATTCATATTTCAGCATGATCTGGCGAATCAACTGTCGATTCGGACAGTTGGGTTTGGGTTGGTTGGTGTCAAAATTCCAAAATTTGGGATCGACCGACACGCCGAGACTTTTCATCGTCCGTTTGCGGTCCTTCGTAATGCGCAACATGAGCGGATGCTCCCCGTTGGCGAGGGTCTTGCTTTTGAAGCAGATGACTGAAATTGTGGCGTCCATAGCCTTTTGGCGGTTTACACCACGGTTTACACACCCTGCGTAAAATGCCGCAAAAACGGGGTCGGAAGCCCCTGCGCGAACGACCTGCCAAAAACGAAAAAGGCTCGACAATCAGTTGATTGTCAAGCCTTTTCTTCAGTCGGGGTGACTGGATTCGAACCAGCGACCACACGCCCCCCAGACGTGTACTCTAACCGGACTGAGCTACGCCCCGATCCTTGCCCTCCGGGAGAATTACCTCTCCGTTTGGGATTGCAAATATAGTACTTTTTTCAGAAACAAACACATTTCTGCCATATTTTTTTCTATTTTTGCGGAAATGAAACGAATTTCACTCCTCCTGGCCCTCCTGACCGCCCTCTGCTTCGGCAGTTGCGGCACTCCCCGGCTCGATCCCGGGGCCTTCACCGAGACCATATATGCCCCGGCCTACGCCACGGGATTCGACATACGCGGGCTCGCCGCCGACAGTCTGTCGCTCGCGGACCGAAGCGCAGCCTCCGAGGCCCCGACACTCATCACCGTCCGCAACCCGTGGCAGGGAGCATCCGACATCGAGCAGCACCTGCTCGTCCTGCGGGGCGACGCCGAAGCTCCCGCCGCATTCGACGGCACCGTGGTCCGCGCCCCGGTCGAGCGCGTCGTCTGCATGTCTTCGGGACACATCGCCTTCTTCGACGCCTTAGGAGAGACCGACCGCATTTCGGGCGTTTCGGGCATCGACTACATCTCCAATCCGCGCATTCAGGAGAACCGGCAGGCCGGGAAGGTCCATGACATCGGGTTCGACTCGAACATCGACTTCGAACAGCTGGCCTCGATGCGGCCCGGCATCGTCCTGCTCTACGGCGTAACGGGAGAAAACGTCGCCGTGACGGGCAAGCTCCGCGAATTGGGCATACCTTATGTATATGTGGGCGACTATGTCGAGAACACCCCGCTCGGAAAGGCCGAATGGCTCGTTGCGATTGCCGAACTCTGCAACCGGCGCGAGACCGGCACCGACACGCTGCGACACATCGCAGCCCGCTACGAGACGCTGAAGGCCACCCCGGCTGCCGGCCGCCCGAAGGTGATGCTCAACACCCCCTACCGCGACACATGGTTCATGCCGCCACGCAGCAGCTACATGGTCCGCCTCGTGGAGGATGCCGGCGGCGCATACATCTACCCGCAGAACGACACGAACGCCTCGCAACCCATCGACATGGAGGAGGCCTACCTGCTGGCCCGCCAGGCCGACGTGTGGATCAACGTCGGGGGCTGCAACACGCTCGCGGAGCTGACGGCGCAGAATCCGAAATTCGCCGACGTGCCGGCCGTGAAGGAGCGCCGCGTCTTCAACAACAACCGCCGCCAGACCCCGTCGGGCGGCTCCGATTTCTGGGAGTCGGGCAACGTCCGTCCCGACCGGATTCTCCGCGACCTGCGCACCATCTTTTCCGGTGGGAACGCCGACTCGCTGTGGTACTACAAACGCCTCGAATAGACGATGAACCGCACGGCCCTCCTCTTCACGCTGCTGACGCTGCTCACCGCCGCACTCTTCGTCGCCGACCTCGCCTCGGGCTCGGTTCCCGTTGCCGCCGGTGACGTCTGGGCCGCCCTGACCGGAGGCGCGTGCGACCCCGCCACGCGGGACATCATCCTCAAGATCCGTCTGCTGAAGGCCGTCATGGCCGTTGCCGCCGGTGCTGCACTGGCCGCCAGCGGACTGGAGATGCAGACCCTCTTCCGCAACCCGCTGGCCGGGCCCTACGTGCTGGGCGTCAGTTCGGGCGCTTCGCTCGGCGTGGCGATCTTCCTGCTCGGGGCTCCACTGCTCGGAATCGGAAGCCATGCCTTCGTCCAATCGCTCGGCATCGCCGGCGCCGCCTGGCTCGGGTCGGCTCTCGTGCTGGCGCTGATCATGGCCGTCAGCCGCCGGATCAAGGACATCATGGTGATCCTGATCCTCGGCATGATGTTCGGCTCGGGGGTGAGCGCCGTAGTCGAAATCCTGCAGTACCTCTCGAACGAAAACGCCCTCAAGTCGTTCGTCATCTGGACAATGGGGTCGCTGGGCGACGTCACGGGGAGCCAGCTGGCCCTCGTGCTGCCGATCGTCGGGGCGGGTCTCGTACTCGCGGTCGCAGTGATCAAACCCCTGAACCTGCTGCTGCTCGGCGAAAACTATGCCCGCACGATGGGGCTCAACGTACAGCGGGCCCGGACGCTGATCTTCCTCTCGACGGTTCTGCTGGCCGGAACCATCACGGCCTTCTGCGGGCCGGTCGGTTTCATCGGCCTGGCCGTGCCCCACATCGCCCGCATGCTCTTCGCCTCGGCCGACCACCGCATCCTGATGCCCGGTTCGATGCTCACGGGTGCCGCACTGCTGCTGGTCTGCGACCTGGCGGCCAAGCAGCTGGCGCTCCCGATCAATACGCTCACGGCCCTGTTGGGCATCCCGGTCGTGATCTTCGTCGTCACCCGTAACCGCACCCTTTTCTGATGAGCCTCACACTCCACCGCATCTCGCTCGCCTACGGCAGCCGCACCCTGCTGCAGGAGGTCTCGGCCGAATTCGCCGACCGCACCCTGACGGCCCTGATCGGCCGCAACGGCACGGGCAAGAGCACCCTGCTGCGCGCCGCCGCCGGACTGGGACCGCTTGCCGGCGGCCGCATCGACCTGTGCGGGGAGCCGCTCGACACCCTCACGCCGCAACGACGAGCCGCAACGATCTCGTTCGTCACCACCGACAAGGTGCGGATCGCCAACCTCACGTGCGAAGCCGTCGTGGCCCTGGGACGCGCTCCCTACACCGATTGGATCGGCCGCCTGCACGAGGAGGACCGCCGCATCGTGGCCCGCTCGCTCGAACTGGTCGGCATGGGCGGCTTTGCCCGCAAGACAATGGACCGCATGTCCGACGGCGAATGCCAGCGGGTCATGATCGCCCGGGCGCTGGCACAGGACACCCCCGTGATCCTGCTCGACGAACCCACGGCGTTCCTCGACCTGCCGAACCGCTACGAACTGGCGACGCTCCTCGGCAGGCTGGCCCACGACGAGGGCAAGTGCATCCTCTTCTCGACCCACGATCTCGACGTCGCCCTCTCGCTCTGCGACGGAATCGCCCTGATCGACACGCCGCACCTGCACCACCTCCCCTGCGATGAAATGGTGCGCAGCGGACTGATCGAGCGGCTTTTCGCCGGAGAGAGCGCCTGCTTCGACGCCGCGACCCGCACCGTACGGTTGCGCTGACCGGCCCGCCGACGGCGGCAGAGCCTCTACGGTCCGTCCCGCAGCCGCCGCTCCGGACGACACCGGGCCGTTTTGCCGCTCTTTTTCACATTTTTTCACCACTTTTTTTGCACAAGTCACTTTTTTGCTTACCTTTGCACCGCTAAAGCAACCCGTTTACGGGAGGCGATAGTGGTAAAGGCCCATTCGTCTATCGGTTAGGACGCAAGATTTTCATTCTTGAAAGAGCAGTTCGATTCTGCTATGGGCTACAAACGAGGGGTGCCGGAAAGCGGCGCGCCGCCTGTAAGAAGGCCGAACGGAAAACGCAGGAAACCGGAGGAGACCGGACCCGCAAGGAGGCTGGAAGGGGCGGAGGCGAAGCCGGAAGGTGCTCTACGGGTGTTGAAAAGACGAGGAGCGGGCCCCGGTCCATCCGAAAGCAGCTACGGCTGTCGCAACAAGCAGACTGAAAAAATAAAAAAATAAACTTACACGAATTATGGCAAACCATAAGTCCTCGAAGAAAAGAATCCGTCAGACGGCGACCAAGCGCGCACACAACCGCTTGTTCCACAAGACGGCCCGCAACGCCGTGAAGGC
>OJRM01000406.1_pt1 | contig 20856 bp, 10 predicted proteins | sample 1599171 | NCBI WGS metagenome assembly OJRM01 (sample SAMN03922538, study PRJEB24848) | human gut metagenome | isolation source: stool sample | host: Homo sapiens | place: Germany | collected 2010-05
GTGTATAAGAGACAGCTGCTGAATAGTCTGTGCATCACCCTGTTCTGCCTCGCCGCTCCGGTCGTGCGGGCTGCCGGGGTGAAAACGACCTGCTCGGGTTGCGAACCCGGGGAACTTGCCTTTGCGCGCTCCGAAATCGACGCCTTATTCGCGCCGGCCATTGCCGGGACGGGACTCGAAGGAAACTGCCGGATCCGGTTGGAGTGCGATCCGTCGATCGACGACGGGAGCTTCGGCTATCGGAGCGAGGACGGCCGCCGGATCACCGTATACGGCGGAGATCCGATCTCGGTGACCAACGGACTCCATACGCTGCTCGAACGGATGGGCTTCCTGTTCGACATCACGGGCGTCACCCGCCCCGAACGGGCCGATCTGGCGGCGCTCGACCATGCCGACGTGCGGATCCGTCCCAATGTCCGGTGGCGGGGTATCCGGCAGCACGTGAACTTCCCGATGGACATATCCTCCTACCCGATCGATCAGGCCAAGCGCTATCTGGAGAACCTCGTGCGCATGCGTTTCAACAAGTTCGTGGTTCACAGCTACATTTTCATGTGGCATGAGGAGCCGGTTTCGCAGGATTCGACCAACTATGCCGGCAGTTTCTTCTACGGACACCGCCACGACTTCTCCGACAGTCCCTTCCTGAAATCCGTCAATCGCGAGAACCGGTCGATCTTCTGCATCCCGGATATCGAACCCTGCTACGACGATGTGCCCGAACGGAGTAAACGGGCCGTCGCCTGGATGGGCGAGCTGCTCGATTACGCCAAGTCGCTCGGACTCTATGTCCAGTTCTCCTACGAGCCGCGCCATTCGACCGTCGAACGTGCTGTCCGCCTCGGGCGGATCATCGCCCGGACCTATCCCCGGATCGATGCGCTGGAGCTCATGACCGAGGAGACCGGTGGCTGGGGACCCTCCTGCACGGCCGAAGAGGTTCGGGCTAAACTGCTGGAGTTCTTCCCCTCCGACGTGTTGTCGGATACGCTGGTCATGAACGCCATCCGGGATCGCCAGCCCGACATGGCGGAACTTTACCACCAGATCGGGACCAACATGGAGGCCATCCGGAGGATGGAGTGCGATCCCGGCATGAAGGGGATCCGGAAGTTCGTTCTGGGCATCTACTGCAGCATCCCGGACCAGGTGGGTCCGGCCTACCACCTGGCGTTGAAGTATTTGCCCGGCCACGATATCTCGATCATGCCGTCGCACGGCAGCGACGGGGTGGCGGCGGCCGTGGAGCGGATCGTCTCCGACCCGGCCGATCTGCGGCGCACCCAGATCTATTCGTGGATCGAGTTCGACGGCTTGATGTACATGCAGCAGAACGCGATCGACGGGCTGGAGCGGCTGTTCGGCCATGTGGAGCGGCTCGGCGGCGGGGAGATGCTGCACAGCATCTGCTTCAACCACTGGCGGAGTGCGGAGAACCGGACGACGTTCCGTTTTGCCGCGGACGCCTGCCTCTCTCGGGGTGTCTCCCGCGGGGCATTCTATGAGGAGTATGCCCGCCGTCTGGGTATTCGCGATGCGGAGACCTATGCCGAGGCGATGCGCCTGATCAACGAGGCCGACAGCTATGCCACGGTGAATCTGGGCAACATCGGTTTCTGCTGGGTGGGCGCCTGGTCGAACGGCGGTCTGTTCACATGGATGAAGCGCGAGAACATCGACCGTTGCAGTGCGCTCTATGCGGCGGCCGGAGCCCGGATCGCAGCGGTCCGGGCCGGAACGAGGAGTCTCCCGGGACTGGAGTACCTGGATCTGCTGGCCAACCGGATTGACTGCTCGATCCTCTATCTGGAGGCTTTCCGGCATGCATCCGCCCTGGAACCCTTCACGCGGAGCACGCACGGGAGCCTGTCGGAACAGGATCGGGCCGCGGCAGCCTCACTCTGCAACCGTTCGCTGCGTCTGTTCGACCGTTACATGGAGCTCTATGCCTCCCTCATGCCCGACCGGGGCAGCCTGGGAACGGTGGTGAGCGTCTGGTTTGCACCGGTGCACGGGCTGAAGGTGCTGCGCAACCGGCTGACAGGCATTCCCCTCGAACAACAGGCTCCGGTGGCCGAGTCGGCCGACGAACCGCCCCTGCCGATCCTTTACCAAACGAACTGACACCTCCCTTTTGTCGCCAGCCATGTCGAAACACTGCGTCTTCATCCTGCTTTCCCTCCTGCTGGGAGGGTATTGTGCCGCCCAAAGCCCCGTCGAACGGGTCGATCCCATGATCGGGACGGGCGGCAAGGGGCATGCCTATCCCGGGGCGACCACGCCTTTCGGCATGGTGCAGCTCAGCCCCAGCAACGACTTCTCCTCGTGGAAACGGTGTGCCGGATATCATTACGACGACGATGTGATCAAGGGGTTTGCCCATACGCACATCAGCGGGGCCGGGCTCTCCGGGCTCGGGGATATCCTCTTCATGCCCGCCGGCGGAGAGCTGCAGTTGAGCGCCGGGACGGACGAGAATCCCGACGGGGGCTACCGTTCGCGCTTCTCGCACGACTCGGAGCGGGCCGCCCCGGGATACTATGCCGTTCTGTTGAGCGACGAGGATATCTTTGTCGAACTGACGGCCACGCCCCGCGTCGGGGTGCACCGCTATACGTTCCGCAGAGGCGGGGTCGGGCGGATCATGATCGACCCGAGCCATAACCTGATGGAGCGGGTGGAGGGAATCTCCGTCGCGGTGATCGACTCGGTGACGGTCGTCGGCTTCAAACGTGTGGGCGAAGGGGTTGCCGGGGCGCGCACCGTCTACTTCCACGCCCGCTTCTCCCGGCCCTTCGACCGTTTCCGCGAGACGGACGATGCGGACGACCCGATCGGTTATGTCGAGTACCGCGACCTGAAACCCGGCGAGCGGATCGGCGTGCAGGTCGGCATCTCGTTTGTCGGGGCCGAAGGCGCCGGGCGGAACCTCGAGGCCGAGGCGGCCGGGCGCTCCTTCGACGAGTTGAGGGAGCAGGCCCGGGAGGCCTGGGAGCGGCAGCTCTCGCGCATCGGGCTGGAGGGGGCCTCCGACCGTGAGGCGACGATCTTCTACACGGCGCTCTACCACGCCTCGCTCTCGCCCAACCTCATCTCGGATGTGGACGGGGCCTACTGCGTCGAGGGGCGGCGGTTGCACTCCCCTTTCCCGCAGTACAGCAATTTCTCGGCCTGGGACACCTACCGGGCCCAGCATCCGCTGCTGTTGCTGACCGCACCCGCACAGAGCGCCGACATGGTCAATTCGCTGGTGTCGAGGCATACGGTGGCCGGGCTGGAGCTGCCCGTGTGGGAGTGTCTGGGACACGACAATATCTGCATGATCGGCTACAGTACGGTGCCGATCCTGGCGGATGCCATCCTGAAGGGGGTTCCGGGCATCGACGTCGAGGGGGCTTACCGGGCCATGTGCCATGCCGCCACGAGCAACGACAAGCACAGCCAGACCTACGGCCCCTGCGGCATGGACCACTACCTGCGCTGGAATTTCGTTCCGGCCGAGATCGGCTGTTCCGTCTCCAAGACCACCGAGTACAACTACTACGACTGGACGATCTCGCGCGTTGCCCGCCTCCTGGGGCGCCGCGGGGAGGCGCGCCGCTTCGAGGCGAGGTCGGCCGGTTACCGGAACCTCTTCTCGCCGGACGACGGCTATCTCTATCCGCGCTCCACGACGGGATTTCTCTCGTCTCCCGATACGACCCGCTGGGCTCCGCTCATCCGCAACTACATATCGGGAAACCTGTGGGGCTACTCGACCTATGCGCCGCACGACGTCACGGAGCTGATCGCCCTGCACGGGGGCGATGCCGCATTCGTCGCATTCCTCGACCGGCTGTTCCACACCGAAGTTTCGATCGAAGGCGAGCAGCACGTCGATATTTCGGGGTTCCTGGGCCATTACGGCCACGGGGACGAACCTTCGCATCACATGCCCTATCTGTATGCCTATGCCGGGGCGCCCTACAAGGCCTGTCCCGTTATCCGCGAAATCCTGAAGACGCAGTACGACACGACGCCCGAGGGTCTGGTCAATAACGACGACCTGGGGCAGCTCTCGGCCTGGTACGTCTTCAGTTCGCTGGGGTTCTATCCCGTCTGTCCGGGCGACATGCGCTACATCATCGGTTCGCCGCTTTTCGATCGGGCCACACTGCACCTCGGCGACGGGGTTTGCTTCACGGTGCGGACGGTGAACAACTCGGAGCGGAACTGCTATGTCCGCCGGGCCTGGTTGAACGGCAGACCGTACGGGAAGAGTTACATCGCCCATGAGCAGCTCATGCGTGGCGGCGAACTGGTGCTGGAGATGGGCGATACGCCCGATCCGCAGTGGGGACACGCCGCATCGGACCGTCCCGTGGCACGGGTGGACCGCCGCCTGGGAGGGGAGTCGCGCCACACTCCCTGCCATTCGGTCTACGACGAGCAGGGGGAGTGGCTCTTTTCGGGGCGGAAGACCGTACGGCTGCGTTGCGAGACTCCACAGGCTGCCATCCGGTATACGCTCGACGGCAGCATCCCGACGGCCTCGTCGCCGCTTTACGATGCGGAGCGGGGAATTCCGCTTGAGGGGGATGCCACCCTGTGCGCCGTGGCTTTCCGGCGGGGACGACTCCCGAGCGACTCCTTTGTGGCGCACTATGTAGAAACGCCGATGGCCGCCCTGCCGGAGGGTTATCCGCGGATCGAGCTGCGTGACCCCACCTCCACGTACGGAGCCCCGGACGGCAGCGAACTGATCGACGGACGTTGGGGGGCGATCGAATTTTCGGAGGGTGGCTGGAGCGGTTTCGCCGGCAGGGCGTGCGATCTGGATGCCGTGATCGACATGGGGCGTTCCCTGACGCTCTCCGAGCTGATGGTCGGCTACCTCGTCAATACCGACGTGTGGATCTTCCCGCCGGGTCGGATCCGGCTGTGGGCGGGCGACGATCCCGAACGGCTGACTCCGCTGGAGGTCGGTTACGACCCGCTGCGGCTGGATGCCGGGCAGAAGCGGCTCTACCGTCCGACGCTTGGCTTCGATGCCCGCAGCGCCCGTTACTGGCGGATAAGAATCGAGAATTACGGACCTATCCCCTCGTGGCACGGTGGCGCGGGCAGCATTCCCTATCTTTTTGTCGATGAGATTCTCTTCCGGTAGTCGGGCGCCTGCCCCGACAGGTCTTTGGGCATATCCCTGATTCAAAAAGGAAAGAGCCGGCACCCTGTCGCAAGGGTGCCGGCTCCCGGTTTTTTCGGGGCGCTCCGCTCAGAGGCTGTTGCGGAAGAGTTCGGCCAGCAGCGCGTGGTAGCGGTTTTCGAGCTCCTCGAGGGTCTGCAGGTTGCGGTAGATGCCGTCGGCTTCGGTGTAGTATTCGATTACCGAGAGCTGCCCGTCCTCGACCGCACGGCGCAGCATCTCCAGCGTCGTGTGCATCAGGGCCGTGTCGTAGGTCTGCATCGTCTCCTGCAGGCGGCCGAGTTCGTCGTACTGCGCCCGGATGCGGGCATCGGCCTGCAGGCGGACCTCCTCCGAACGGAGTTGTGCGGCCGAGTAACGGGCCCGGGCCATGCGGCTTTTGTGGCGGTTGGAGAAGATCGGGAACGAGGCGCCGACGAGGAATCCGTTGCTGGCCTCGTCGAGGGCCGTGTTGCGGCGGTATCCGACCTCGAGCGACGGGAGCCAGTTCTGGCGGTTGAGCCGGACCTCCTGCCCGGCGGCACGCACGGCCGACTCCGAGGCCTGCACCTCGAGTTCCGCCGCCAGCAGCTCGTCGCGCAGGCGGTCGTACTCCCCGACGGCCGGGGCCTCGGGGTACTCCGTCACGCCGAATGCCACAGCCTGGTCGCCGTTCATCGCCTGCAGCGCCGCAAGGGCCTGTTGGCGGGCCGACTCGTTTTGTGCCAGTTCGGTGGTGGCATTCATGCGTTCCATGCGGATCTTGTTCACCTCGAGGATCGAGGCATCGCCCTCTTCGAGCCGCTTCTCGAAGAGCGCAAGCAGCTCCCCGGCATTCCGCAGCCGGGCCTCGAGCAGTTTGCGCGTGCGGTTCAGGCGGATCAGGTCGAGGCACTGCAGCCGGGCCCCGAGCAGCAGGTCGCGGCGGGCGACCAGATACTGGCGGTCGAGATACTCGCTCTGCAGCTGCCCCGATTTGCGGCGGGCGGCGTAGCGCGTCGGGAAGTCGAAGCCCTGCGAGACGACCAGTTCCGAGCTCGACATGCCGTCGGTGCCCTTCGTGTAGAAGGGGCTGTATTCGACCGAGGGGTCCTCGAGGTTGTTCTGGCTCCGGATCTCCTGCCGGGCCGCCTCGTTCTCCTGGCGGAGCGCCTGCAGCGACTTGTTGTTCCGCTCGATCTGCTGCAGCAGCTCGTCGATCGGCTGGGACTTGCCGCCCTGGGGCATGCACAGGAACAGGCCGGCGAGAAAAAGAATCTGTCGTATCATGGCTCTATCGGTTTTCCGGGTTTGCGGGTTTGTCGTGGCGGTGCATCCACTCGTAGACGATCGGGATGATGAAGGCGTTCAGGAAGGTCGAGGTCAGCAGTCCGCCGAGGATGACCTTCGCCATCGGACTCTGGATCTCGTTGCCCGGCAGGTCGCCGCGCAGCGCCAGCGGGATGAGGGCCAGTGCCGAGGTGAGGGCCGTCATCAGGATGGGGTTGAGGCGGTCGAGCGAACCCTCGACGATGCTCTCGCGGAGTGTCGTGCCCGCGTCGCGCAGCTGGTTGTAGCGGTTCAGCAGCAGCATGCCGTTGCGTGTGGCGATGCCGAAGAGCGAGATGAAGCCGATGATGGCCGGGATGCTCACCTCGCCGGTGGTCAGGCGCAGGGCGAAGACGCCGCCGATGAGCGCCAGCGGCAGGTTGAGCAGCACCACGCCGCTCTGCAGCGGGTTGTGGAACTCCATGTAGAGCAGCAGGAAGATTACGACGATGCTCATGAGCGAGGTGAGCAGCAGCGTGCGGCTGGCCGCCTGCTCGCTTTCGAACTGCCCGCCGTATTCGATGTGGTAGCCCTCGGGCAGCTCGATCGATGCATCGACACGTTCGCGGATGTCGTTCACCACGCTGCGCAGGTCGCGGCCGTCGGTGTTGGCCGAGATGACGATCTTGCGCTTGACGTTCTCCCGGTTGATCGTGTTCGGACCGCTCGACGAGACTACGTCGGCCACGTACGAGAGCGGGATGGGGTTGCCCTTGCCGTCGTTGATCATCAAGTCGCGGATCCGCTCCATTGAGCCGCGGTTCGCCTCGTCGGCGCGCACCACCAGGTTGAAGGTCTTGCCCTGTTCGTAGACCTGCGAGACCACCTCGCCGGCCATGTTTACGGCGACGAATTCGTTGAAGGACGGGAGCGTGATGCCGTAGCGTGCGAGCATTTCGCGTCGCGGAACGATCTTCAGCTCCGGACGTTCGATCTGTTGCTCGACGTTCAGGTCGGCGATGCCCTCGACGCCGGAGATCTCCTCCCTGATGCGGTTGGCGATCGAGAACATGCGGTTCAGGTCGTCGCCGAAGAGCTTGATGGCGATGCTGGCCTGCGTGCCGCTCAGCATGGCGTCGATGCGGTGGCTGATCGGCTGTCCGATCTCGATGTTGGCCCCTACGATGGTCGAGAGCTTCTGCCGCACGTCGTTGAGCAGCTCGCGGTGCGAGCGGCCGTCGAGTTCGAACGGTGCCTCGATCTCCGAGACATTGACGCCCAGGGCGTGCTCGTCGAGCTCGGCGCGGCCCGTCTTGCGGGCCACGGTCCGGATTTCGGGGATCGAGAGCAGCAGCTCCTCGGCCTGCCGTCCGATGCGGTCCGACTCCTCGAGCGAGATGCCCGGCAGGGTGCTGACGTTGATCGTGAACGACCCCTCGTTGAACGAGGGCAGGAAACTCCGCCCGAGCGTGAAGAAGGTGCCCAGTGCGGCGAGGAAGAGCACGGCAGTGGCCGAGAGCACGCTCCGTTTGTGGTTGAGTGCCCAGAGCAGGGCGCTGCGGTAGTATTTTTTGAGCCAGACGGCGACGAACGCCTCCTTCGGAATGCCTCCGTCGCGCCGCCCGCCGAGCAGGTAGCTGCACAGCACGGGGGTGAGCGTCAGGGCCACGATTGTCGAGGCGAAGAGCGCCACGATGAAGGCCACGCCCAGCGGGATGAGCATGCGCCCCTCCATGCCCGAGAGGAAGAAGAGCGGGATGAAGCTGACGACGATGATGAGTGTCGAGTTGAGGATCGGCATGCGCACCTCGCGCGAGGCGTCGAAGACCACCTCGATGACCGGGCGGCGTTGTGCTGTCGGCAGCTGCCGGTTCTCGCGCAGGTGCTTCCAGACGTTCTCCACATCGACGATGGCGTCATCGACGAGCGAGCCGATGGCGATGGCCATGCCGCCGAGGCTCATCGTGTTGAGCGTCAGCCCGAGGTAGTGCAGCACGAGGATCGAGACGAGCAGCGAGAGCGGCAGCGTGATGAGCGAGATGAGCGTCGTGCGGACGTTGGCCAGGAAGAGGAAGAGGATGATGACCACGAATATGGCCCCCTCGAAGAGCGAGTTCTGCACGTTGTCGATCGAACTCTCGATGAAGCGAGACTGGCGGAAGATGTCGGTCGAGACCTTCACGTCCCGGGGCAGGTTCTTCTGCAGGTCGGCGAGGGCCTCCTCGAGTTTTTCGGTCAGCTCGATGGTTCCCGTATCGGGCTGTTTGGTCACGGTCAGAAGCACCGCCGGACGCCCCTTTTCGGAGGCCAGGCCCAGCCTGGGCTGCTGGGCGCCCACGCGCACGTCGGCGATGTCGGAGAGGCGGATCGGGGTGCCGTCCGCGCTCTTGACCACGGCCCGGCCCATCTGGGCGACGTCGTCGGTCGAGACCACGCCGCGCACGATGTATTCGTTGCCGTACTGGTAGATGACGCCGCCGTTGGTGTTGCGGTTCATCCCGCGCGTGACGGCCATCACCTCGCCGAGGCTCACGCCGTAGTGCTTCATGCGCTCGGGGTGGAGCAGGATCTGGTACTCCTTGACGTCGCCGCCGAGTACGGCCACCTGCGCCACGCCTCCGGTCGAGAGCAGCCGCGGGCGGATTGTCCAGTCGGCCAGCGTCCTCAAATCAAGCATCGAGGTGCTGTCGGCCGTCAGGCCGACGATGAGCAGCTCGCCGAGGATCGACGACTGGGGCCCGAGCGTCGGGTTGCCGACATTGTCGGGAAGGCTCTCGCCGATGGCGGCGAGCTTCTCGGAGACGATCTGACGGTCGAGGTAGATGTCTGTGCCCCATTCGAACTCGACCCAGACGACCGAGAAGCCGGTGGTCGATGAGGAGCGGACGCGGCGCACGCCCGTGGCGCCGTTCACGGCGGTCTCTATGGGAAAGGTGACCAACTGCTCGACCTCTTCGGCGGCCATGCCGTTGGCTTCGGTCATGACGACGACCGTCGGGGCGTTCAGGTCGGGGAAGACATCGACCTCGGCGTGGATGGCCCGGTAGGTGCCGGCCACGAGCAGCAGCACCGACGCGACGAGAACCAGCAGGCGGTTCTGCAGCGAAAAGCGGATGATTCTGTTCAGCATGTCGCGGTGCGGTTTTTAGTGGTTGTGCGTATGGGCCGGGATGGCGTTGCTTGCCGAGGCCAGCCGGACGTGTACGGCACCCTGCATGACGACGCGCTCGCCCTCCCGGAGCCCCTCGACGATCTCCACGCGCTCGCCGTCCGTGGCGCCCGTCACGACGGGCTGCTTGCGGTAGCACGATTCGTCGAGCTGGACGTAGACAAAGTAGACGCCCTGCTCCTCGGTGAGGGCCGAGACGGGCAGGCTGATGACCCCCTGCCGCGGGGCGGCGAGCAGCCACACCTCGGCGAACGATCCGGGGAGGATGTCGCCGCGGTTGTCGAAGGCGAAAGTCACGGGAATGTAGGCCGCCGCGTCGTCGGAACTGCGGCCGTAGGCCACCAGCCGTCCTCCGAGCTCTCCGGTGCTGTAGACCTTCTCCCCGGAGGCGGTGCGGAAGTTGGCCCCGGTGAGGCTCCCGAGCTGCGGGTAGCAGCGCTCCGGGACGTCGGCGCGCAGCTGCAGGCGGCGGTTCTGCGTGAGGGTCAGCAGGGGCTGCCCGACGGTGACGTAGTCGCCATCGCCGACCAGCAGGCGCTTCACGTACCCGCGCATGGGCGAGCGTACGGCCGTGCCGCCGCCGTTGCTGCCGCCGAGGGCCTCGTAGGCCAGGCGGGCGGTCTCGTAGTCGGCACGGGCGGCCTCGAACTCCTTCTGGGAGACGATCCGGTCGCCGACCAGTTTGCCGGCCCGCTCATAGGCGGCCCGTGCCGTCTCATAGGCGATGCGGGCCCGTTCGACCGGGTCGCCATCCTGCAGGTGGGCCGACGAGACGTGCAGCAGTGCACTCCCCTCGTCCACCTGCGCGCCTTCGGTGAGGGTGCCCGGGAGGGAGACTACGCCCGGGACGGAGGCCACGACGGTTTTCTCGTCTCCCGGGGCCGGGAGGATGCGGCCGCTGGCGACGATCACCTCGCGGAAGGGGCCGCGGACGACCGTATCCACGACGACGCCTGCGGCGCGGGCCTTTTCGGCCGGCAGCGAGATCTCGCCGGCATGGCCGTGTCCGGCTTCGGCTTCGTGTCCGTGGGCCTCGTGCTCTTCCGGTGTTTCGTGCTCGTGGAGGTGGGTCTCCACGGCGGGATCGTGCTCTTCGTGGGCATGATTATGCGGACCCGTGCCGTGGCAGGCGACCAGCGCCAGGGAGCCGAGCAGGGCCATAAGGGTTCTCGTTTTCATGGATTTTTATCGGTTGTTTTTTATTTCCGGGGCAAAGATAACCTTTCGTCCCTGCAACCGGGTTGCAAATCCGTCGGTTGCCGGGGCGGCGGCGTGTGCGGGCCGGGAAAGGGCGTCTTACGGTCGGGGAGGCGTCAGCGGGCTTTCGAGCATCGCTCGCAGATGCCCTTGACCGTGTAATTGACCGAGTGCATGACGAATCCTTCGGGGAGCGTCGTGACCGGGATCTGGACCTTCTTCAGACAGTAGGTCCGGTGGCACACCTCGCAGAAGAAGTGGGCGTGCATGTCCGCCACCGAGCAGGCGGAGTCGCTGTCGCAAACCTCATACTTGACCGATCCGCTCCCGTCCTCGATGTCGTGGATCAGGCGGTTCTGGAGGAAATGGCCGAGCGTACGGAAGATGCTCGAGCGGTCCACGGTCCCGAGCATGCCCTCCAGTTCGGCCAGCGAGACGGCCCGCGATGCGGCGAGCATTGCCTCCAGCACCAGGATGCGGTTTGCCGTGGGCTTGATGCCCCGTTTTTCCAGCCGTTCGATGTATTTGCTGTTGTCCATTGGCGGTCGGGTGACGCGGTATACGATGCAAAAATAGTACTTATTGTCGGATTTTCGGCCGTTTTTTTGTTCCGGGGGCGAAAAAAGGCGGGACGGTCGAAGCCGTCCCGCCCGCCGGTGTTGCGTCACACCCATTCTGCCGATCGGCGAATCGTGCAGAATGTATCTCTCGGGTCGTGTGCCGGAGCGGAACCGGTCCGCCGGAACGGAAATCCCGATTGCCTGGAACAAAGAAACGATAATTCCGCGACACACGCAAGAGGTTATCGGATATTTTATTGTAAAAATATGCAATTTTTTATATTAATACAACGAAACGGAGGATTTTTTCGGGCCGAACGGACCGGACGGGACAAGGCATTGAGTGAAAACGGGATCGGAGGCCCGGGAGGGGGAATGGCGCGGGACCCTTTTTCAGAGCCGTCCGCAGACCTTCTGCAATTCGTAATAGGTATAGATCACCTCCGTGCGGGCCGTGGTCAGACGCAGTTGCGATTCGAGGCGCAGCCTGTCGGCGTCGAGCAGGTCGGTCAGGATGGCCAGCTGTTCGAGGTAGCGGTTCTGCATGATGCGGTAGTTCTCCTCGGCCTGGCGAACGGACAGTTCAAGAGCCCGGACCCGTTCGATCGCCTCCTCGTGGCGCAGGAAGGCCGTGCGCACCGTCATGCGGACCTGCTGGAGCCGCTGCTCCTCGGCATTGCGCCCCAGTTCGACGTAACGTTGCTGCTCCCGCACCTTGTGGCGGTTGCGGTAAAGCGCCGAGAGCGGGTAGGAGATCGAGAGTCCGATGTTCCAGTTGTTGTTGTAGAGGTCCTGAAGCGTGCGGGCGATCGGGCGCGCCAGGGCATTGCCCGCGTAGAGCGAGACGGTCGGGTAGTAGGTGGCCCGGGCCAGGCGCACTTCGTTGCGGGCCAGGTCGGTCTGGGCCCGGAGCACGCGCAGCGAGGGGTCGTTCTCGCAGGCGGCATCGACATAGGCTTCGTAGGGGGTGGGCTCTACGGCCAGGTGCAGCAGCGTCGTGTCGGGCAGGATGATCGTCCCCTCGTCGATCCCCATCCAGATGTCGAGCCGCTGCGAGGCGATGCGGGCGTTGTCGATGGCCTCGCGCAGCGAAAGTCGGTCGTCGGTCAGACGCATCTGGCTGCGCAGCACGTCGTTGTTGGTGATCAGACCTTCGGCCTTCATCTGCCGGATGTCCCTGAGCCGCCGCTCCGACTCTTCGATGTTGCGGCGCAGCACGTCGCACTGTTTCCACAGGGCGAAGAGGTCCATGTACTGGCGCAGCAGCTCGAGTTTCACCTCCGCACAGTCGGCCTGTGTGCCGAGGCGGGCGATCCGCTCCTCGATTTCGGCCCGGCGGATGCCGCCGCGGATGCGGCCGCCCTCGTAGAGCGGCTGGACGATGTCGATGGCGTAGTTCTGCGACCAGTCGGGGGCATCGGGATAGGTGGCGTCGCTCAGACCGTGTTCGAAGACGACGGGCTGCCCCACGAAGCCGCCCTTGAGGCCGACGTTCACCTCCGGCAGACGTTCCGTGCGGGCCGTGCGGCTGCGGTCGCTGCTGGCCTCTTCCTCGATGCGGCCGGCCTGGAGACGGAGGCTGTTTTTAACGCCGAGCTCCAGCAGCCGCTCTACCGTAAGCAGGAGCGTGTCGGTCTCGGGGACGTATGTGGCGGCGGATGCGCTCTCCCCGCATGTGGAAAGGGGGAGGGGCTGCGCTGCCGTGCGGAGTGTCGGCAGGCAGAGCGCGGCGGTCAGCAGGATGGCAAGCGGCCGTATGGGGCGAATAGAGTGCGGCATGGTGCGTGAAAATGAGTCGGTGTTGTGTGTCGGAGAACCTCTCCGAACGGGCCCGGATCTGGAACTCCGGGGCGAATCCGGGTGCAAAATTAATCCTTTTTTCGGAATTCTCCGCACGGGCCGCCGACGGATTGTTACCGGGTTTCTGCCCGCCGAACTGTATCCTGCTGAGGAGGTTTGTCAGACGGTTGGAGGGCGGAATCGATAAAAAGTGCGTCGTTTTTGGTAAATTATCGCAAAATAGTTGTATATTTGTAACAGTTTGACACTACAAACCGGGAGTATTCATCAAAACTTAACGATAATGTACGGAAAAATCAAGGATTATCTCCGGCAGGAACTCGCAGAGATCGAGGCGGCCGGACTTTACAAGCGCGAGCGGATCATCGAGTCGCCCCAGCGCGCCGAAATCGAAGTGGCAGGCCGCAAGGTGCTGAACTTCTGCGCCAACAACTACCTCGGCCTGTCGGACAATCCGCGGCTGATCGAGGCTGCCAAGAAGGCGATGGACCGCCGCGGCTTCGGCATGTCTTCGGTCCGCTTCATCTGCGGCTGCCAGGATATCCACAAGGAGCTCGAGAAGGCCATCTCCGACTATTTCGGAACGGAGGATACGATCCTCTACGCCGCCTGCTTCGACGCCAACGGCGGTGTCTTCGAGCCGCTCTTCACGCAGGAGGACGCCATCATCTCCGATGCACTCAACCACGCCTCGATCATCGACGGCGTGCGCCTGTGCAAGGCCGTGCGTTACCGCTATGCCAATGCCGACATGGCCGAACTGGAGGAGTGCCTCAAGAAGGCCCAGGCCCAGCGCTTCCGCATCATCTGCACCGACGGAGTCTTCTCGATGGACGGCAACGCCGCTCCGCTCGACAAGATCTGCGCCCTGGCCGAGAAGTACGACGCCCTGGTGATGGTGGACGAGTGCCACTCGGCCGGCGTGCTCGGCGAGACGGGCCGCGGCATCACGGAGCTCTACAACCTGCGCGGACAGGTCGATATCCTGACCGGTACGCTCGGCAAGGCCTTCGGCGGCGCCGTCGGCGGATTCACCACCGGCCGCAAGGAGATCATCGACATGCTCCGCCAGCGTTCGCGTCCCTACCTCTTCTCCAACTCGCTGCCCCCCGCCGTCGTGGGTGCCTCGATCGAGATGTTCCGCATGCTGGCCGAGAGCAACGAACTCCACGACCGTCTGGTGGCCAACGTCGAGCACTTCCGCAAGGGCATGATGGCTGCCGGCTTCGATATCAAGCCCACGCAGTCGGCCATCTGCGCCGTGATGCTCTACGACGCCAAACTGTCGCAGGATTTCGCCGCCAAGCTGCAGGACGAGGGCGTCTTCGTGACGGGATTCTACTATCCGGTGGTTCCGAAGGGACAGGCCCGCATCCGCGTGCAGGTTTCGGCCGGACACACGACCGAGCAGCTCGACCGTTGCATCGCCGCCTTCACGAAGGTGGGCAAGGAACTGGGTGTTCTCAAGTAAACAGGACCGACGCGATATGGCAAAAGCAGTATTGGACGCGATCGATCGGAAAATCCTCAAGTATCTGATCAAGAATGCGCGAATGCCCTTTTTGGAGATCGCGCGCGAATGCGGTATTTCGGGAGCCGCCATTCACCAGCGTATCCGCAAGCTCGATGAGGCCGGCGTGATCCTCGGAAGCCGTCTGATCGTCAATCCCAAGATGATGGGATTCGATGTCTGCGCGCACGTGAGCATCACGCTGAGCGATCCGAAGCTGCTCTCGCAGGCCGTCGATGCCTTGAAGAAGGTCCCCGAGATCGTGGAATGCCATTTCATCACGGGAGCCGGCAACATCCTGGTGAAACTCTACTGCGTGGACAACGAGCACCTCATGCGGACGATCTTCGACAGCATCCTCCACATCCAGGGCCTGGCCACGACCGAGACCTCCATCTCGCTGCAGGAGGTGTTCCAGCGCGAGATCAACATTGATTTCATCGACGAGTGATTCCGGAAGCGATTCCGGACCGCCCGTCCGACAACGGCGAGGGGCCGCACTTGCAAGTGCGGCCCCTCGTTTTTTCATGCCCGTGCGTTGTGCCCGGCTCGTGTGCCCGGCGTGTGCCGGGTTCAGTGTTTCAGGCGGAGGATCTCGCGGCGGTACTCCGAGGGGGTCATGCCCCGCTGTTGCCGGAACATCCGCGAGAGGTTCTTGATATCCGAGAAGCCCAGCTCGATGGCTGCTTCGGAGACGCTCATGCCCTCGCACAGCAGCTGGGCGACCTTCTCGATGCGGGTCTGGAGGATGTAGTCGTAGATCGACGTGCCCATGCTCCGTTTGAAACGGGTCTCGAGCAGCCGGCGCGAGAGCGGTACCAGCTCGACCAGCTCGTCCACCGTGATCTTCTGGCTGATGTTCTCGTGGATGTACTTCAGCACCTCGGCGATGTGCTGGTCGTTGTTGGCGTAGATGTCGGTCGATTGGCGCGTGACGATGTGCGTCGGCTGGACCATGACGTCCTCGCGCGGGGTGGCCGGGTCGCGGAGGATGCGGTCGATCAGTTGGGCGACATCGTAGCCGCCCTGTTCGATGTTCTGGTTGAGCGACGAGAGGTTGGGCGAGGAGAGACGGCAGATCGTCTCGTCGTTGTCTACGCCCAGCACCGCGATGTCGTCGGGGATGCGCAGCCGACCCCCCCCCTCGCCTTGCTGGCAGGCTTCGGTGATGTGGTAGGCGTGGTTGTCGTCGCAGGCCATGATCGCCACCGGTTTGGGCAGCGACTGCAGCCAGGTCACCAGCTGGTTCGTGTCGTAATCCCACAGGGCGTTCTGCGTGTTCTTGCACAACGCCGAGAAGGTGAACGACGGGTTCGCGGCACGGACCGTTTCGCGGAATCCCTGCATGCGCTCGTCGGACCAGACGACGTCGCGCGTGCCGTAGAAGGCGAAGTGGCGGAATCCTTTCTTGGCGAAGTACTCGGCCCCCATTTTCCCGGCCAGGAAGTGGGGCCCGGTGATGTTGGGAATGGTCGTGAAGCGCGCCTTGAAGTCCTGGGCGATGGTGATGATGCCGTTGCGGGCGAACAGTTCGACGTTGTCCGTGTTGTAGAACTGCCCGATGACGGCGTCGGCACGCATCTTTTTGGCCAGGTCGATGACCGCCTCGATGCCGAACTTGTCGCGGATCGACAGCGGCAGCCGGCAGAGGCTCCAGGCCTGCCCGACGGCGTGGGCATAGCGGGCGATGCCGAGCAGCAGGTTGCGGGCGTAGGCTTCCGAGAAGTCGGTCAGAAAGAGGATGCGTGCCATGGCGGGAGCGGCTTTTCCGGGATAAAGTTAGCTTTTTTTCGGGAAAATTCGTCTTTTTGTGTGATTTTCGTATTTCTTTTGCAACTCCGTGAGGCTGTCGGGGGCGTATGGAACGGATGGTTTTGCGTGATATGAGGACCTAAAGACGCAAATCGCCGCAGACGGGTTCGCGGCGTATTTCTATATTTGTACAACCTGAACAAAAACTGACCTTGCAGACCATGAAGCGAACCTTGGTTTTCGCCTTGCTGGCGTGCGCCGGCATCGCCTGTACACAGCCTTCCGATCCGCTCGAGTATGTCGATCCGTTCATCGGCACGGGCTTCCACGGACATACCTTTCCCGGTGCCGCCACGCCGTTCGGCATGGTGCAGCTCAGCCCCGACACGCGGTCGGGCGACTGGGATGCCTGCGCCGGCTACCACTACGACGACCGGACCATCGACGGATTCTCGCATACCCACCTGAGCGGTACGGGATGCGCCGACCTGGCCGACATCCTCTTCCACCCCACCACCCGCGAGGAGGTGGTGCGCGACGGCGCCTTCCTGGAGCAGCCCTACGCCTTCTCGCACGACAGGGAGACGGCCTCGTGCGGCTACTACTCGGTCGAACTGCCCGACGAGGGGCTGACGGTCGAGCTGACTGCCGCACCCCGTACGGGCGTGCACCGCTATACGTTCCACGGTGACGGCCCGCGGCGCGTGATCGTAGACCTCATGCACACGATTACGGACGAGCGCGTCGATCTGCGCGCCCTGCGGCAGGAGGGGGCCTCCGAACTCTCGGGCATGCGCCGCACGCAGGGGTGGGTGGCCGACCATCAGGTGTGGTTCTGGGCCCGCTTCTCGGAGCCGTTCGCTTCGGTCGAGCTGCTCGGTGACCGGCAGGCGGTGCTGACCTTTGCCCCCGGGACGACGTCGCTCACCGCAGCCGTGGGTCTCTCGGCTGTGAGCGCTGAAAATGCCCGCGAGAATGCGCTGGAGGAGGTTCCCGAACTCGATTTCGATGCCGTGCGCGCCCGGGCCGAGGAGTTGTGGCGCGAGGCGCTCGGGCGCATCGTCGTCGAGGGCGGCACGCGCGAGGAACGCACGATTTTCTACACGGCGCAATACCACGCCTGCCTGACCCCCAACCTGATGAACGACGTGAACGGCCAGTACCGGCGCAACGACCAGTCGGTGGCCACGCTGCCTGCCGGGCGGCGCCACTATTCGACCCTCTCGCTGTGGGATACCTTCCGGGCCTGGAATCCGCTGCAGACGCTCGTCGATACGACGCTGGTCCGTGACATGGCGTGCAGCATGCTCGACATGTACGACGCGACGGGCGAACTGCCGATCTGGCCCCTCGCTTCGGGCGAGACGCGGACGATGATCGGCTACCACGCCGCTTCGGTCATTGCCGATGCCTGGATGAAGGGCATCCGCGGATACGACGGCATGCAGGCCCTCGAGGCGATGGTCCGTTCGTCGAACATCAACGCGAAGGGTTCGGACGACTATGTGGCCAACGGCTTCATCCCTTCGGAGAACACCCGCGAGTCGGTCTCCTGCACGCTCGAATACGCCTACGATGACTGGGCCATTGCACGCATGGCCGAGGCCCTCGGCTGCAGTGATACGGCCCGCGAGTACTACCGCCGGGCGCTCAACTACGTGAACGTCTTCGACGGTTCGACCCGCTTCTTCCGCGGACGCCGCTCCGACGGCGGGTGGACCACCCCCTTCGAGGAGTTCGCCACCGGACGCGACTACACCGAGGCCACGCCGTGGCACTACCGTTTCTTCGCGCCGCACGACATAAACGGCCTCGAGCAGCTCTTCGGCGGCCGCACTCCGTTCGTCGATGAGCTCGACCGGCTCTTTACGCTTACCTCGGAGGAGATGCAGCTCGACGTGGCCGACGTCACGGGTCTCATGGGACAGTATGCCCACGGCAACGAGCCGAGCCACCACATGGCCTACCTCTACAACTATGTCGGCATGCCCTGGCGGACGCAGGAACTCACGCGCCGCCTGCTCGACGAGATGTATGCCCCGACGCCCGAGGGGATCATCGGCAACGAGGACTGCGGGCAGATGTCGGCCTGGTATATCTTCTCGTCGCTGGGCTTCTATCCCGTCTGCCCGGGATCGAACGAGTTCGTGCTCACCACACCGCTCTTCGACCGGGCCACCGTGCGGTTGGCCAACGGGCGCACGCTGACCGTGACGGCCGACAACCCGCGGCGGAACCGCTATATCGACGCCGTGACGCTCGACGGTGTTCCTGTCGAGGCCAATTTCGTGACCTACGAGCAGCTCATGCAGGGCGGCGAGCTGCACTTCTCGCTCTGCGAGGAGCCGAACCTCGACCGGGGTACGGAGCCCGAAGCGGCCCCCTATTCGCTGACGCGCGGCGAGGTGGTCTCCGTTCCCTATACGACGCAGTCGGTGAGCCTCTTCACGGAGCCGATCGAGATCGATCTGGCCACGACTACTCCGGGGGCCGAGATCCGCTACACACTGGACGGTTCGGAGCCCGACTCGCTCTCGCCGCTCTACATCGCGCCGGTCCGTGTGGACCGTTCGCTCGTGCTCTGCGCCAAAGCCTTCAAGCCGGGCGCCGCACCTAGCCGCACCCTGACGCTCCGGGCCGAGAAGGCCTCGTTCCTCCGCCCTGTGGCCGCTTCGGCCTCGCAGCCGGGCGTGCGCTACACCTACTATGAGGGAACCTTCTCGCGTGTGGACGACATCCGCGGGGAACGCCCCGTCGCCACGGGTATCCTGCCCGAGCCCTCGATCGACGGAGCTCCGCAGGAGGACCACTTCGCCTACCGCTTCGAGGGGCTGATCCGCATCCCCGAGCAGGGTGTCTGGGAGTTCGCCACCAAGAGCGACGACGGCAGCGTGCTGCTGATCGACGGACGCCGGGTGGTCGATAACGATGGCTCGCACGCTGCGGTGACCGCCACCGGACGGGTGGCCCTTGCGGCAGGACTGCACCGCTTCGAACTGCTCTACTTCGAGGACTATGAGGGTCAGGAGCTCTCGTGGGGCTGGAGAATGCCCGGGTCCGGGGAGTTCAGCCCGGTCCCTGCGGAGAATCTCTTTGTGAAATAATCTGTAAATCATAGGATGCAACGATGAAAAGATGGCTTTTCTGTTTTGCCCTCCTTGCCGCCGCAGCGTGCGGGGAGCGGCAGTCCCAACCGCAGCAGCTTGTCGTCATGACGATGAACATGCGCTACGACAATCCCGAGGACGGGGAGAACAACTGGCGGTTCCGCCGCGAACGCATCGCCGCGATGCTCCGTGAGCAGGCACCCGATGTCTTCGGCACGCAGGAGCTGCTGGCCAACCAGTACGATGACCTCGGAGCCCTGCTGCCCGATTACCGTTCCGTCGGCGTAGGCCGCGAGGACGGCGATCGCGCCGGGGAGTTCAATGCCGTCTTCTTCCGTGCCGACGCCTTCGAACTGCTCGACTCGGGGACCTTCTGGCTCAGTGAGGAGCCCGAGCGGCCCGGCTCGAAAGGCTGGGACGGTGCCTGTGAACGCCTGGCCACGTGGGTAGTCCTGCGGCGAGGCGGCGACGGCCGGGAGTTCCTCTTTATCAACACACATCTGGACCATGTGGGAGAACAGGCCCGCCGCGAGGGGGTTGCCCTGCTGCTCCGGCGTATCGAGACGCTGCGCGGCGACCGTCCGGTGATCCTCACGGGTGATTTCAACGCCGAACCCGACTCGCCGGTCATTGCCCATGTCGTCGAAGGGGCTCTGCTGAAGAGCACCGGCGAGGTGGCGGCCGAGAAGTTCGGGCCGTCGTGGAGCTTTGCCGACTTCGGGCAGATTCCCGAGGAGGAGCGTCCCCTGATCGACTACATCTTCATCGGCGGTGACCTGCGGTCCGACCGTTACGAGGTGCTGCCCGACCTGTACGAGGGAGGCTACCTCTCGGACCACGCTCCGGTGACGGCCCGCCTGACATTCACCCGTTAAAATTGACCTTCGCATGAAAACGAATCTCCGCCATCTGTTGCTGGCCCTCGCGCTGACGTGCTGCGGCGCGGCTGCGGCCCAGCCCCCCGTGCTGATCCATTCGCACAACGACTACGCGCAGCGCGTGCCCTTCTATCAGGCCTATGCACAGCAGGTCTCGTCGATCGAGGCCGACGTCTTCCTGCACGACGGGCAGCTGCTCGTCGGACACGACGTGGAGGATCTCCGTGCCGACATGACTTTCGAGGCACTCTACGTCGAGCCGATCGTGACGCTCTTCGCGCGCAACGGCGGCCGGGCCTTCCGCGACAGCGACCAGACGCTGCAGTTGATGGTTGAGCTCAAGTCGGAGACCGATCCGACGCTCCGGGCCGTCGCCGCCCTGCTGGGCCGCTGGCCCGAGGTTTTCGACCCCGAAGTGAACCCCGCGGCGGTGCGTGTCGCCGTGACGGGGCGCGTCCCGGCTCCGGA
>OJRM01000419.1_pt1 | contig 20503 bp, 17 predicted proteins | sample 1599171 | NCBI WGS metagenome assembly OJRM01 (sample SAMN03922538, study PRJEB24848) | human gut metagenome | isolation source: stool sample | host: Homo sapiens | place: Germany | collected 2010-05
GCCGCCCAGGCCTTCCTCGACTACCTCCAGACCGCTGACGCCATGGAAGTGTTCGAGTCTGTCGGCTTCTCCCCCGCTAACTAAAATAAAAGCCTAAAAGGCTTTCATTTTAAAGAGCTGCACTACGCTCTGCGCCTTGGCCGCTCACTTCGGTGAGCGGCCTTCGACGCTCGCTGCGTGAGAGGTATTTTTTGCCACGCACATGTCGCGGCAAAAAATTTCAAGATTATTTGCGCCGTGTGCGGCGCAAAGTCTGCGACGCTTTTTGATATCTCTTTCGGAAGAGATATCCCCTTTTGTCCCGTTTCGTGCCGCAGGATGCGGCACGAACTTTCCGCCGCCACTGGCGGAAAACCCGCTTGTCTTGTGGCAAACTTTTTTCACCGCATTTGCGGCAGCTGGAGATCGCCTGAATCTCCCAAACTCCAGAAAATCGGAGGTCACTTATGGATTGGTACCCCTTATGGAACTCGCTGCGCATTGCGGCGATCTCCACGGTCGTTATTTTCTTTGCCGGCATTGTTGCCGCCTATTATATCGCAAAGCTTCCGCGCCTGGTCAAAGGTGTGCTCGATGTGCTTCTGACGCTGCCGCTCGTGCTGCCGCCGACGGTCGTGGGCTATCTGCTGCTGCGCGTGTTCGGCCCCAAGCGCGTCATCGGCGCGTGGGTGCTCGAAACGTTCGGCGTCAAGATGGTCATGACCTGGTGGTCGGCCATCTTTGCCACGGTGGTCGTCATCTTCCCGCTGATGTACCGCACGGTACGCGGCGCGTTCGAGTCTTTTGACGAGACGCTGGCCTATTCTGGACAGACGCTGGGCCTGTCGAATACCTACATTTTCTGGCGTATCCGCATGCCGTACTGCCGTCAGGGCGTGCTGGCCGGCACGGTGCTGGCCTTTGCCAGAGCACTTGGCGAATACGGCGCGACGAGCATGATCGCGGGCTACACGCCCGGCAAGACCGCGACGATCTCCACCACGGTCTATCAGCTCTGGCAGACGAACAACGATGTGCTGGCGACGAAGTGGGTCTTGGTCAATATTGCGATCTCCGCCGTCGTGCTGCTGGCGGTCAACATGCTCGAGCGGCGTGACTTCCTCACGGATGCGAGCAAGGCGAGGAGGGCGAGAAGATGAGTTTGTCTGTCGATATTGAAAAAAAGCTTGGCGCGTTTCATCTGCGCTCACAGTTTGAAGCGCCGGACGAGACGATGGCGCTGCTCGGCGCCTCGGGCTGCGGCAAGAGCATGACATTAAAGTGCATCGCAGGCATCGTGACGCCCGACCGCGGGCGCATCGTGCTCGGCGGCCGCGTGCTGTTTGACAGCGAAAAGAAGATCAATCTGCCGCCTCAGCAGCGCAGGGTCGGGTATCTTTTCCAGCAGTACGCGCTGTTCCCGAACATGAGCGTGGAGCAGAATATCCTCTGCGGCATCCGCAGCGGAGATAAGGCGGAAAAGCGCCGTGTTCTGGCGGAAAAAATTCGCATGTTCCGCCTCGAGGGCCTTGAGAAAAAGCACCCCGCGCAGCTCTCCGGCGGTCAGCAGCAGCGAGTGGCGCTCGCGCGCATTTTGTGTTCCGAGCCGGAGGCGATTTTGCTCGACGAGCCGTTCTCCGCGCTGGACAGCTACTTAAAGTGGAATCTTGAGATCGAGCTTGCCGACCTGCTCGCGACGTTCAACGGCCCCATCCTCTGGGTCAGCCACGACCGCGATGAGTGTTACCGCAACTGCCGCAGCGTCTGCGTGATGGAAGACGGCCGGACCGGCGAGGTCACGCCGATGGACGAGATGATCCGCCATCCGGGCAGCGTCAGCGCGGCGCGCCTCGCGGGCTGCAAGAACTTCTTCGCCGCCGAGGCGAGAGACGGCAAAGTCTACCTGCCCGAGTGGAACGTGGCGCTGCCGCTTGCTGGCATGGAAAATACCTTTACGACGATTGGCATTCCAGACAATGCCGTCACCATGAGCGAGAACGGCGCCATGAGCTGCACCGTCTGCCGCATGATCCTCGGCGTGGAGGAGAACATTCTCCTGCTGCGTCCGGAGGGCAGCGCCGAAGGCGCGCCGATGCTGCGTATCACTGTTGGACATGAAAGTGATCTGCAAGCGGGGGCAGCCGTCCGCGTTGCACTGGACTACAGCAAACTGTTACTCCTGTGAATTGAAAAAGTGAGAGCAGGGTAATACCCAGCTCTCTTTTTCCGTCAAAATATAAATACAATTCGTAATATTCTGTCGAAATATAACGAAACACGGCGGTTTTGGGCGTATTCCCAAAACCGCCGTGCCATATTTTCCTTACAGGCGCCCGTAGATGCGGGTCGTCTCGTGGATGGACTTTGCGAGCTTTTTGCTCGCCTCGCCGCTCAGCATGCGCCACTGCCAGTTGCCGCTGCTCGTGCCGGGGGTGTTCATGCGGCAGCCCTTGCCAAGGCCCAGATAGTCCTGCATCTGTGCGACAAACAACCTGCTCTGGCAGCTCATGCCGCCGCGGATGATGCCGGCGTTGAAGCCCTCCTCGTCATTGAGACCGAGGTACTTCTTCGCGAACGCGATGTCCGCCTTATCCGCCTCCGTGCGCCAGAGGGCGAGGGGCGCGTTGTCGTGCGTGCCGGTGTAGCAAATGCTGTTGAAGTTGCAGCTATGCGGCAGGTAGTCGCTCGGGTCGCGCGAGTCGAACGCAAACTCGAGGACCTTCATGCCGGGAAGACCGGAATCGGAGAGCAGCTGCACGACCTCGGGCGAGGGATAGCCGAGGTCCTCGGCGATGAAATCGAGGTCGCGGAACCAGCCGATCAGCACGCCGACGAGCGACATGCCGGGGCCCTTGACCCAGCGGCCGTTTTTGGCGGTCGTCTCGCCGTAGGGAATGGCCCAGTAGCTCTCGAAGCCGCGGAAATGGTCGATGCGGATGACGTCGTAGAGCTTCTGCGCGCCGCCGATGCGGCGGATCCACCAGCCGAAGCCGTCCTTCGCCATGGCCTCGTAGTTGTAGAGCGGGTTGCCCCAGAGCTGCCCGTCCTCGCTGAAGCAGTCAGGCGGGACGCCGGAGACCTCGGTGGGCACGTTGTGCTCGTCGAGTTGGAACATTTCGGGTTCTGCCCACACGTCGGCGGAGTCCATCGCCACATAGATGGGCAGGTCGCCGATGATGCGGATGTCGAGCGAGTGGATGTACGCCTTGAGCGCTTCCCACTGGCGGAAGAAGAGAAACTGAATGTAAGTGAAAAGCTCCACATCCTCGCGCAGCTCGGCGCGGTAGCGCTCGATGACCTCGCTGCTTGTGCGGCAGCGGATGTCCTCGTCGTCCCATTCCGTCCAAGACTTCATGCCGAAGCGGCGCTTGAGCGCCATGAAGAGGGCGTAGTTCGGCAGCCAGCGCTCATTTTCCCGCTCAAATGCCGCGACGGCCTCGCGGTCGCGCGTAAAGCCGCGCGTCTTGGCCTTTTCGAGCAGCGTGAAGCGGCTCGCGTAGATTTTGCCGTAGTCGACATAGCGGGGATCGTCTCCCCAGTCGCAGGCGTTGACCTCCGCGCGCGTCAGGAGCTTATCTTTGACGAGCAAGTCCAAGTCGATGAAATACGGGTTACCCGCAAAGGACGAAAAGCTCTGATACGGCGAGTCGCCGTAGCTCGTTGGGCCGAGCGGCAAGAGCTGCCAGTATTTCTGCCCCGCGGCGGCGAGAAAGTCGGCAAAGTCATAGGCGGCCTTGCCCATCGTGCCGATGCCGTGGGGCGAGGGAAGGGACGAGATCGGCATCAGAATGCCGGAGGAACGTTCGATCAATGGAACCACTTCTTTCTGGAAAATGAAGGATGAAAGGCGTTAACCCTTTACCGCGCCTGCGGCCACGCCCTTGATGATGTACTTCTGGCACAGCAGGTAGAACACGATGACAGGGATGATGCTCAGCAGGATCAGCGCCATCGTCGCGCCGAGGTCGACGGTGCCGTAGCTGCCCTTGAGGTACTGGATGTGGATGGGGATGGTCATGTACTTCGTGCGGTCGAGCACGAGATAGGGCAGCAGATAGTCGTTCCACACCCACATGATCTCGAGAATGCCGACAGAGATCATCGTGGGCCGCAGCATCGGCAGCACGACGGAGAAGTACGTGCGCAGCGGGCCGCAGCCGTCGATGGCGGCCGCCTCCTCAATTTCAAGCGGGATGGATTTGACAAAGCCGACGAACATGAAAATCGCAAGCCCCGCGCCAAAGCCGAGGTAGATGATGGGGATGGTCCAGGGGGTATTGAGCTTGAGGGTATCGGCCGTCTTCGACAGTGTGAACATCACCATCTGGAACGGCACGACCATCGAAAAGACGCAGAGATAATAGACCATGCGGCAGAATTTGCTGTCCACACGCGCGATGTACCACGCGGCCATCGACGTGCAGAGCAAAATCAGCGCGGTCGAGACGATGGTGATAAATAAGCTGTAGCCGGCGGATTTTAAGAACGGGTAGTTGCCGAACGTCAGGCCCTTGATGAAGTTCGCCCAGCCGGCAAAGCTCTCCGCGTTCGGGAGGGCGAACGTGTCGGTCTTGACATAGGTGTTGAGCTTGAAGGAGTTGATGACCACCGTGAGGACCGGCAGCACATAGATGACGCAGATGACGCCGAGCACGATGGAGAGGATCGTCTTGCGGCGGGCTTCTGCGGAAAGAGAGTGCTTGTTCATTACTGCTGCACCTCCTTTTTGCGGTTGGCACTGAGCTGGAGAAGACCGATGGTCGCGACGAGGATGAAGAACAGCACGGCCTTGGCCTGCGCGGTGCCGCGCGAGTTGGCATTCTGCCCGTAGAACGTGTTGAGAATGTTCAGCGCGAGCATTTCGGTCTCTTTGATCGAGCTGCCGTCGGACAGGATGGTATAGGGCTGGCCGCCCGTGAGGGCGAGGTTCTGGTCGAAGAGCTTGAAGCCGTTCGTAAGAGAGAGGAACGTGCAGATGGTGATGGAGGGCATCACATTCGGGATCGTGACTTTCCAAAGCGTCTGCCAGCGGCTCGCGCCGTCGATCTTCGCGGCCTCGAGCATGTCCTCGGGCACGGCTTGCAGGCCCGCGATGTAAATGATCATCATGTAGCCGATCTGCTGCCAGCACATCAGGATGATGAGACCCCAGAAGCCGAGCTTCGTGTTGAGCAGGATCGACGTGCCGTAGCGCGAGAGGATGCCGTCGAAGATCATCGACCAGATGTAGCCGAGCACGATGCCGCCGATGAGGTTCGGCATGAAGAACACCGTGCGGTACAGGTTGCTGCCCTTGATGCCCTGCGTGAGCGCGTAGGCCACCGCAAAGGCCAGCACATTGATGAGCACGAGCGATATGACGGCAAACAGCGCCGTGAACCAGAACGAATGCACAAAGCTCGCGTCCTGGAACGCGCGGCGATAGTTTTCAAAGCCGACAAAATGCGCGTCGCTCGTGACCTTGAATTTGCAGAAGGAGAGATAGATGCCCTTGCAGAACGGATAGACAAAGCCGATGATGAACGCGCAGACCATCGGCCCCATAAAGAGCGGGAACCAGCGGCGGATCGGGCGGCGGATCATCGAGCTGTTGACCGCAGCGTTGCTGTGCTTATGTTTCAATTCGATCAACTCCCAGCCAAAGATAGAATATTGCTTTTGTTTCTGCACGGCGGGCGCTTCATGCGGCGCTCGCCGTGATATGCAGGGAGGGACGGGCGAAATCGCCCGCCCCTCTCATTTGTGCTTTTCAGATGCGCTTGCTTTTTTAAAAGCGGCTTAGCCGTTGGCGGCAGCGTACTGCGTGGCCCAGCCGTCGACAAACGCGGTCTTGACGAGCTCCCAGTTGGCATCGCTCTGGTCGGCGTCGTACTGGTTCATCGCGGAGACGAGCGCAGCGCGGTAAGCATCAACGTTCGGCTGGAAGTTGGTGACCCAGGGCATGATGTAGTTGCCGTTGGTGGTGTAGTCGTTGGCGTCGGCGAGGAAGCCGTTGGTGGATTCGGCAGCCTGCTTATAGGGCATGGCGGCGAATTCATCGACCAGCATACGGGAGGCCTCGGGATCGGTGACCATCCAGTTCATGAATTCGAGCGTGGCCTGAATATCTTCCTCGGAAGCCTTGGCGTTGACAGCCCAGCAGTTCTCGGTGCCGCAGTTGAGACCCGCGTTCTCTTCGCCCGCAACACCGCAGTAGAACGGGATCATGGACAGGTTGTCAAGACCGTACTGACCGTCGCCGGTACCGGTGAGCTTGGCCCACTCCCAGGAGCCGTTCTGATAGAACACGGCCTGCTCTTTGCCGAACTCGTCCGCCGCGTCAAAGCCGCCGGCAGCGAGATCAGCAGGATTCACGGCGCTGTTGTTGATGTACAGATCCCACAGGTTCTTGTAGTTCTGCATGTAGGTACCCTTGATGGAAGACGGGCATTCCTTCCAGGCGTCGGGATCGTCCACGGACTCGTAGTAATACTCGAGGTTCGCGAGGTGGCCGGTGAAGCGCCAGCTGGAATCGTCGCTCATGGAAGAGGAAGTGAAGGCGTCGAAGCCGAGCTCGGAAGCACGAGCGTGGATGTCCTCAGCGACGGCCTTGAGAGTCTCAAAGTTCGTGATATCGCCAAGCGTGTAGCCGGCCTTTTCGAGCAGGTCTTCATTGACGATGATGCCGTAGCACTCGTAGCAGTAGCCGATGGAGCAGAGCTTGCCGTCGGCGTCATAGAGGTTGTAGGCGTCGGTGTTGAGCTCGTTGGCAACGGCGGTGCCGCTCAGGTCATAGCAGTAGTCGCCCCAGGTGTCGACAGCGGCCTGGTTGCCCACGACGAACAGCGTCGGGGGAGCGGACTTGTCCATCTCGGCGGTCAGGGTCTCGTTGTAGGTGCCGGAAGCGGCGGTCACGACGGTGACGGGCACGCCGGTCTTCTCGGTGTACATGGCGGCGACCTTCTGCAGGGTCCCGTCGGCTTCGGGCTTGAAGTTCAGCCAGTAGACGCTGTCTCTTATACACATCTGACGCTGCCGACGATACGGCCGGAGGCAGTATCGCCGTCGCTGTTGTCAGCGGAGTCATCCTTCTTATCGCCGCAGGCGACGAGAGAAAGCGCCATGACAAGAGCAAGGATCATTGCAAGATACTTTTTCATTTCATCAATACTCCTTTTTAAATTTATTTTCACGCGGTTCCCGCGGGAAAATCAGTGCTTGAGCTGCCGCACGGACGCGCCCTCGCGCAGCGCGGTCGGCAGAGTGACATGGCGATGAACGCCGCGCCCCTCAATGATGTCGAGCAGGATCTCGACGCTCGCCTCTCCCATGGCGGTCATGGGCTGGCAGAGGGTGGTGAGCATGGGATGAATGTATTCCGAGACGCTGATGCCGTCGATGGCGATGACGGAGCAGTCCTCGGGGATGGAGCGGCCGCTTTCGCGCAGGGCGCGCATCGCGCCGATGGCCATGTCGTCCGCAATGGCGAAGACAGCCGTAAAATCGGCGGGGGAGCGCAGACGCTTTTGCATGGCAGCATAGGCGTTGGCAATGGTGAAGTCTTCGGCGCAGATCAGGTCTTCCGGATGCTCTGTTAAGCCGAAGTCGCGCAGCGCGCGCTGATAGCCAAGGTAACGGAGCTGGGAGATCGAACTGTCGTCGGGGGCGGCGGTCAGCACGGCGATGCGGCGGTGACCGTTTTGGTAAAGCTCGCTGACCGCGCGGTAGGCCTCCTGCTCGTCGGCGATGGAGACGGAGGAGTACGACTCCGGCGGAAGCGTACCGTAGGAGTTGGTGTAGGAGCAACAGACATAGGGCACGCCGAGAAGCGAAACCTCTTCGGGCGAATAATCGCTGCGCCCGCCGAGGAAGATAATGCCGCGCAGGCGCTTTTCCTTTTCCATCACCGCACCGCACTGAATCTCGTCGTCGCCGGACGGGATCTGGCGCATGACCATCGTGTAGCCCGAGGCATCGAGCTTCTGCTCGATGGCGTGGATGATGTCGGTGTAGAAAGGGTTCTGCACGCCGCGCACCACGAGGCCGACCGCGTCAGAACGAATTTTGACGAGGTCGCGCGCGCTGTTGTTCGGCACATACCGGTGCGCCTCGATGACGGCGCGGACCCGTCTGCGGGAATCCTCACTCACGTCCGGACGGTCGTTGAGCACGCGGGAGACGGTGCTGACGCTCACGTCTGCAAGCTTTGCAATATCCTTGATGGTCATGCCGACGCGCCCCCTGCGATGATTCCGGAAACCTTACCGGTAACGTTTCCAATCCTTGCTTACAGCATAGCCCCCACAGCGGGCAAAGTCAAATGAAACTTGCCGTTTGTGGTAAAAATGGGGAAAACACACAAGAAATGTGCACCGATCATTGTCAAAACAGCCAAAGGATCAGAGAATAGCTCTCTTAACGTTCAGCTTATGACGTGCCTGTACCACTTTATGAGCGGCTTATAGCAAAATGCGGGCCAAAATCGGCGTTTCTGTGCAGAAACGAAAAAATTCCCCGTTTTCCGCCGCATAGCGGCGGAAAACGGGGAACGATCTGTGGTTAAAAAAGCCTTACTTGAGCAGCAGCTCCGCGATCTGGATGGTGTTGGTGGCAGCGCCCTTGCGGACCTGGTCGCCGCAGCACCAGAGGTTCAGACCGCGCTCGTCGGTCAGGTCCTCACGAATGCGGCCGACATAGACGATGTCCTGATCGGACGTGTCGAGCGGCATGGGGTAGACCTTGTTCTTGAGGTCGTCGACGAGCTTGCAGCCCGGGGCGTTTGCGATAAGCTCCTTGGCACGCTCGACGCTGATCTTCTCCTTCGTGCGCAGCACGACGGATACGCTGTGGCTGCGGATGACGGGCACGCGCGCGCAGGTGCAGCTGACCTTCATCTCGGGCAGGTGGAGGATCTTGCGGCCCTCGTTCTGCATCTTCATCTCCTCGCTGGTGTAGCCCTCAAAGGCCTCGCCGCCGATCTGGGGGATGATGTTGTACGCGATCTGATACTGGAAGACCTTGGGCTCAAGGTGTTTGCCCTCGGAAAGGGCCTTGACCTCATTGTTGAGTTCGTCGATGCCGCCCTTGCCCGCGCCGCTGACGGCCTGGTAGGAAGAGGCGATGATCGTCTCGATGGGGCTCTCCTTGGCGAGGGCGTTGATGGCCACGAGGGTCACGATGGTGGTGCAGTTGGGGTTCGAGATGATGCCCTTGTGCCACTTCACGTCCTCGGGGTTGATCTCGGGGATGACAAGGGGGACGTTGGGGTCGAGGCGGAACGCGCTCGAATTGTCGACGAACACCGCGCCCGCCTTGACGATCGAGGGGGCAAAACGCTCGGCGATGTCGTTCTCGGCCGCGCCGAGGACGATATCAAGGCCCTCAAACGCGTCGTCAGACGCCTCGACGATGGTGCACTCCTGACCGCGGAACATGATTTTGCTGCCCGCGCTTCTGGCGCTTGCGATGGGACGAAGGGACGCAACGGGGAAGTTGCGCTCTTCGAGAATTTTGATCATTTCCTGACCGACGGCGCCGGTGGCGCCGAGAATACCGACATTGACCTGTTTCATTACACTACATTCTCCTTTACAAAACTATTGTACAGGACACGGATGGCCTGTTCGAAATCTTTTTCTTCCACGCCCACGATGATGTTGAGCTCTTCGGGGCCCTGCGTAATCATGCGGATGTTCACGCCGTTTTCGCCGAGCTTGGCGAAAATTTTACCGGAAACGCCGGGACGGTACGCCATCTTGCGGCCAACGGCGGCGACGATGGCGATATGCTCCGTTACGGTTATCTTATTCGGCTGCACCTCTTTTTGCAGCTCGCCCAGCATTTCGTAGAGCGAGCGGGACACCTTGTCGGACGAGACGACGAGCGAGACGTTGTCGATGCCGGACGGGAGGTACTCGACGTTGACCTCGTGCTTGGCGAGCACGTTGAGAATTTTCAGGAGAGAGCCCGGTTCGCTCGACATGCCGGTCTTGGCGATGGTGATGATGGAAAAGCCCTTCTTGCCGGCGATGCCGGTGATGAAGCCGCCCTCTTCCATCTCGTCGCCGATGGACTCCAAGATCATCGTACCGGGATGGTCGGGCGCGTTGGTATTGCGGATGTTGAGCGGGATGTTTTTCTCGCGCACAGGGAAGATCGTGCCCTCGTGCAGGACCTGCGCGCCGATGTAGCTCAGCTCGCGCAGCTCGCTGTAGGTCACGCGGCGGATGGGCTCGGGATCGTCGACGATGCGCGGGTCGGCCATCAGGATGCCGGAGACGTCCGTCCAGTTCTCATACACGTCCGCGCCGAGCGCCGCTGCCGCGAGCGCGCCGGTGATGTCGCTGCCGCCGCGGGAGAACGTGCGGATGTGCCCGTCGGGCATCACGCCATAGAAACCGGGGATGACGACCTTGCGGTCCTCGGCGATGGAGCGCAGCGCCGCGTAGGACGCATCCTGATCGACGGTGCCGTCGAACTTGAACTTGATCCAGCGGGCCGCGTCGACGAACTCATAGCCGAGGTATTCGGCCATCAGCCGCGCGGAGAAGTATTCGCCGCGCGAGGCGAGCTCATCCTGGCTGATACCATTTTTCATCTTGTCCCACAGCGCGTCGAACTCTTTGTCGAGGCTGATGTGCAGGCCACATTCGGCGATGATCTCGTTGTAGCGGTCGCGGATCATGGCGAAGATGTCCTCGCACGAAACGCCGTATTTGATGTGCGCGGCGCAGAGATAGAGAAGATCAGTGATCTTATGGTCGCCGGAGAAGCGCTTGCCCGGCGCGGAGACGATGACCACGCGGCGGGCGGGGTCGGCTTCCACGATGGACTTGACCTTGGCGAACTGGCGGGCGTCGGCGAGCGACGAACCGCCGAATTTCAAAACTTTGAGCATGGAGTTTATTCCTTTTCGGCCGCGTAGCGCGCAAGCAGCGCGTGCGGGTCGTCCTTTCGGTAAGATTCATAGGCGTCGAACGCCGCGCGGGCGCTGCACTCGCGGGTAAAGTATTCGCCCATGCAGCGGAACAGCCACTTGCACTGCGTGCCGGATAGGTTCACCGAGCAGGGGGTGAAGGAGTCAGCATAGAAGCTGCGGCAGCCGGCGGCGACGTCGAGACAGTCGCGCAGCACGTTCGAGCCGGTCGGGTAGCCGCCTGCGCCCGCGCCGGAAAAGCTCTGCTTGCCAAAGCGCGATGCGAACAGCGTGACGAGGTTGCCGGTGCCGTCGGTGTGCGCCTCGGGCGCGGAGGAGGGGAAAAGCGTCGGGCAGACGAACGCGGCCACGGCACGGCCGTTTTTCTCCGCTCGGGCAATGAGCTTGTAGGTCAGGCCCTCGTCCTTCGCCTTGGCGATGTCGCCCGCGGTGATGGACGAGATACCGACACAGGGGATGTCCTCTTCCCTGATGTTCACGCCGAAGGCAAGGTCGGCGGAGAGGACGATCTTGCGGCGCGCGTCCAGACCCTCGACATCTGCGGTGGGGTCGGCCTCGGCGTAGCCGAGCTCCTGCGCCTTGCGGAGCGCGGGCGCGTAATCCGCGCCGGAATTCGTCATGGCGGAAAGCATGTAATTCGTTGTGCCGTTCAGAATGCCCTCGACAGCCTTGATCTCATCAAGCTCAGACGCGCGGGAGAGAGAGGTGAGCCAGGGAATGCCGCCGCCCGCGGCGGCAGTGCAGCGCAGCGCCACGCCTTTTTCTTTTGCAAGGGAGGTGAGCTCTTCAAAGTGGGCGCACATGAGCTGCTTGTTCGCGGTGACGACGTGCTTGCCCGCACGCATGGCCGCGCAGAGGTAGCCGTACGCCGGCTCGATGCCGCCCATGACTTCCACCACAATATCAATCGAGGGATCGCGCACGATCTCGTCGTAATCGGCGGTCACGGTGCATGTGAGCTCCGGGCGGGGACGGCGGGAGAGAACAGCTGCAACATGCAGATCGGTTCGCCCCTCGCACAGCTTATAAAAATGGGAACCGACGGTGCCGAAGCCCAGCAGCGCAATATTCACGGGGAATGACCTTCTTTCTTTTTTGGATACTCCGTCAAGTGCGGACGAATTTGTGACTTACGCCGAAACTGTCCGCGGAAGAAAAACACTTGACTTTTTGATGGAAACAATATAACATAGCGTTTGTGAAAATACAATAGGGAAAACAAAAAAACTTTTCCCGTGAGATACAGGAGGAAACATCCATGCAGTATCAGAGCACCCGTGACAAAAATTTAAAGGCCAGCAGCGCGCAGGCCATCTTAAACGGCCTTGCCCCCGACGGCGGCCTCTACACGATGTCATCGTTTGACGAGGTCAAGTTCGACTATACCACTGTATTAAATATGGACACGATGTCCATGTCGACGAAGATCTTATCCAAGCTCCTGCCCGACTTTTCAGAAGCGGAGATGGCAAAACTCGTCCACGACGGCTATACCGGCAAGTTTGAGACCGACCACCTGACCCCGACCGTCCCCGTCGGTGAGGACTTCATCCTCGAGCTTTTCCGCGGGCCGACGAGCGCTTTTAAGGATGTGGCGCTCTCGATGCTGCCGCGCCTGATGACCGCGTCGAAAGAAAAGCTCGGTGTGGACGACGAGATCATGATCCTGACCGCCACGTCCGGCGACACCGGCAAGGCGGCGATGGAGGGCTTCTGCGATGTGCCGGGCACGAAGATCATCGTCTTCTACCCCCACGGCGGCGTGAGCGCCGTGCAGCAGGCGCAGATGGCGACGCAGGCGGGCGAAAACGTCTGCGTGTGCGCGGTACGCGGCAACTTCGACGATGCGCAGACCGGCGTGAAGAAAATCTTTTCCGCCGTCAGCAAGGATCAGCTGCTCGAGGGTAAGGGCGTTCGCCTGTCCTCGGCCAACTCCATCAACATCGGCCGCCTCGCCCCGCAGGTCGTCTATTATTATAGAGCGTACGCCGACCTCGTGCAGGCGGGCCGCATCCAGCCGGGCGACAAGGTCGACTACGTCGTGCCGACCGGCAACTTCGGCGATATCCTCGCGGGCTACTTTGCCAAGGAGATGGGCCTTCCCGTCGGCAAGCTCGTGTGCGCGTCCAACGCCAACAACGTGCTGACCGACTTCCTGCGCACGGGCCGCTATGACCGCCGCCGCCCCTTCTACAAGACCGTGTCCCCCTCGATGGACATTCTCGTCTCCAGTAACTTGGAGCGCCTGCTCTATCTCCTCTCCGGCGACGACAAGCTCATCGCGGATCTGATGAAGCAGCTCAGCGAAAACGGTGAGTACGAGGTGCCCGCGGATATGCTCGAAAAGCTGCACGAGCTCTTCTGGGCAGGCTTCTGCGACGACGAGGGTGCGAAAACCGCCATCGGCAAGGTCTGGAAGGACGACCATTACCTCTGCGACACGCACACGGCGGTCGCCTGGGACGTGGCGCAGCAGTACAAGCAGGCAAACCCCGAGCACAATGCCGTCGTCGTGCTCTCCACTGCCTCTCCTTATAAATTCCCCGCCGCCGTGCTCGAGGGCATCGGCGAAAAGGCCGAGGGCGACGAGTTCGACGTGATGGAGCAGCTCCACAAGGTCACGGGCGTGCCCGTGCCGAAGAATCTTGCCGACCTACGCTCCCGCGCGGTGCGTCACCGCGACGTGATCGACCGCGGCGAGATGCTCGACTACGTGCTCGGCAAGGCCGCGGCGGAAAAGTGATAAAGGAGAATAAACATGTATATTACCTGCCTTGATATGGAGGGCGTGCTCGTCCCCGAAATTTGGATCGAATTTGCCCGCGAGAGCGGCATTCCCGAGCTGACGCGCACCACGCGCGACGAGCCGGACTACGACAAGCTGATGAAATGGCGCCTGGGCGTGCTCCGCGAGCACGGCCTGGGACTCAAGGAAATTCAGGAGACTATCGCGCGCATCGACCCGCTGCCGGGGGCAAAAGAATTCCTCGACAAGCTGAGATCTGAGACGCAGGCCATCATTTTGAGCGACACCTTTGAGGAATTTGCACAACCGCTGATGAAAAAACTCGGCTGGCCGACCATTTTCTGCAACTCTCTCGAGGTGGACGCCGACGGATTCATCAGCGGCATCAAGATGAGATGCGAGCATTCCAAGCTTACGACCGTGCGCGGCCTTCAGTCCATCGGCTTTGAGACCATCGCCAGCGGCGACAGCTACAACGACCTCGAAATGATCGAAGCGTCCAAGGCGGGCTTCCTGTTCCGCACGACGGAAAAGATCAAGCACGACTACCCGCATCTGCCCGCTTTTGAGGGCTACGACGAGCTTTTAGCGGCCATCGAGCAGGTCATCCGCGCATAAGGGAAAAACAAATATCCAACTCGAATGAAATGATATTCATTCAAAATTTGTTCATTTTGACGATTGACTTTTTTCTCCAAAAAATTATTATAATCAGGCGAAACGCAGGGGAAATTCTCCTGCAAGGCAAACATTTGTAATAAAATAGGAGGAGAAAAATGTTTAGCTTTCTGATCTGCCTCGCATTGCTGATCGGCGGCTACTTCGTTTACGGTGGCATCGTCGAAAAGACCTTCGGCCCTGACGACCGTGAAACGCCGGCTGTCAAGATCAACGATGGCGTGGACTATGTGGTTCTGCCGCAGTGGAAGCTGTTTATGATCCAGCTTCTGAACATCGCGGGCCTCGGCCCCATCTTCGGTGCCCTGCAGGGTGCTCTGTGGGGTCCCATCGTGTTCCTGTGGATCACCTTTGGTACGATTTTTGCCGGTGCGGTTCACGACTATTTCTCCGGTATGATGAGCGAGCGTAACGAAGGCGCTTCCATCTCCGAGATCGCCGGTATCTATCTGGGCGGCGCAATGAAGAACGTCATGCGCGTGTTCAGCGTGGTGCTGCTCGTTATGGTCGGTACGGTCTTTGCGGTCGGCCCTGCCGGTCTGATTGTCACCCTGTTCAAGAACGGCGGCCACGAGGGCATCGTCGCCACGACCCTGTTCTGGCTGATCATCGTTCTTGTCTACTACTTCATCGCGACTTTCATTTCCATCGATAAGATCATCGGTAAGATTTACCCCCTGTTCGGTATCTGCCTGATCATCATGGCCATCGGTGTTGCCGTCGGCATCTTCACCAAGCCTGAGTACACCATCCCCGAGATCTGGAACAACTTCGGCTCCATGCATCCCTCGGGCACCCCGGTGTGGAGCTTCATGTTCATCACCGTTGCCTGCGGCGCGATCTCCGGCTTCCATGCCACGCAGAGCCCCCTGATGGCTCGCTGCATGAAGAGCGAGAAGCAGGGCCACTTCGTCTTCTACGGCGCGATGGTCTGCGAGGGTGTTATCGCTCTGATCTGGGCTGCTGCCGGCTGCTCCCTGTATGAGGTCACCGGCGGTTTGAACACCGGCCTTGCCGCGGCTCTCGCCAATGGCCAGTCTGCTGCCATCTACGACGTCTGCTCCAAGACCATGGGCGGCGTGGGCATTGCGCTCGCCATGCTCGGCGTTATCGCCTGCCCCATCACCTCCGGCGATACGGCCTTCCGTTCCGCCCGTCTTGTTCTGGCTGACTGGTTCAAGATCGACCAGAAGAAGTGGCAGAACCGCCTGATGCTCTGCGTGCCCGTCCTCGGCGTCGGCGCGATCCTCGGCATCGGCAATGCCCTCGGCAAGATCGACTACACTGTCATTTGGCGTTACTTCAGCTGGACGAACCAGACCCTCGCCATGATCGTTCTGTGGGCCGCTTCCATGTACCTCTTCTATGATAAGAAGAACTACTGGATCACCGCTGTCCCCGCTACCTTTATGAGCGCTGTGTCCGTGACGTACTTCCTGCTGGGCAACGAGTGCCTCGGCCAGTTCCTGAATACCAAGACTGCTGACGGCGCTACCGTTTACAACACTGCGGTTGCTTACCCCGTTGGTGTCATTGTTGCCGTCCTGTTCCTCGGCATCTTCCTGTACACCATCAAGAAGCGCAATCCCCAGCCTCACTACGAGACGCTGCACAAGTAAACCATTCGTAGAGCGGTGGGAGAATCCTCTCCCACCGCTTTTTTCAGATTTTGGAGGAGCTTTATGATTTTTGCACCTGTGCGCCTTGGCGAAACGAGTCTCAACGCCGAAGCTGTCGCCGCGGACAAGAAGTCCTGCAAGCGTTTCGGCCCCTGCGGCGTGGGGAAAGAGGCGCTGTTTTTGAATAGCTATTTTATCGACCGGCGCTATTACGTCGCCTTTTCGTCGGTGCGCCGCGTCTTCAAGCGCGTGGCGATGAGCCAGGGCGGCTTTTCGGGCAAGGGCGTGTTCGGCGCGATCCCCTATCTCGTGGTGCAGTATGACGGCGGGAAGGAAAAGCAGTGTACCTTCAAGCGCGAGGAAGACGTGGACGCGATGCTCGCCTATATCGGGGAAGTGCATCCCGAGATCCCGACGCTGAGCGTCGGCGGCGAGCAGCGCTTGGAGCAGAAGGCAAAGGAAGAGGCCGCGCGCTATCTTTCCGAGCTGACGAGCGACGCGCAGAGCGCGAAAGAAGAGCTGGAAAAGGCGCAGAAGTTCCTCTCCGGTTACCCTGAGCTGACAGGGCAGCTCTCCAAGGCGGCCAGAGCCAAGCGTGTGAACCAGCATACGAACCCCGCCTACCGCTGGGTCGCGCTGGCCATCGTGCTGGCAGGCGCAGCGGCGCTGGTGTACGGCATCATCTCGTGGCGTAACGGCGGAGATTCCGGCATGTATTTCGCCCTCTTCGGCTTTGCGGCGATCTTCTTCTTTTCCGGCGCGCACGTGCTGCCCACGGCGAAGAACAACAAAAAGGCCGTCGCCCGCGCCTGGGAAGAGGCGCAGGCCAACCTTGCCCACGTCCTGCCGGACGATTTTCCGCTGCCGGCGCGCTATGCGCACCCTGTCGTGCTCACACGCATGATCCGCATCCTGCGCGAGGGCCGCGCCCAGAGCGCAGATGAGGCGCTCGAGGTGCTGAAATCTGACCTCAAGGCGCTCAACGCCGACGTGCAGGTCTCGCAGGAGGAATACGACGAGGTCGTCGCGATCAAGTCGATGTTCCTGCTGAGCGATTATCAGTGAGCGTATATTGATTCATTTCGTCAAAAAGCCCGTGGATTTTGCAAACCCATGGGCTTTTTTCTGTCGCCTGGCAAGTGAATATAAGAGCGGTAAAAGAAAAATGCTTGCAAAGCGATCGCTTTGCAAGCATTTTTTATCTCTTTTTGCTTTTTGCCGTGGGCTTTGGCTTGGCCCAGCCGGATTTGCGCTTAAAGTTTTTCGGCTTGTCAGCGCCGCTGTTCTTCGGGCTCTGCCCGCCGCGGGGCGCGTCGTTTTTGCGGCCGCCGGTCTGAGCGGCGGAGGGCTTTTTGCCGCCGCCGGATTTGCCGTGCGGCATCGCGCGGTCATCGCCGTACGGGCGGACAAGGCACTTCGGCCCGTAGCCGATGAGATCCTCGCGTCCAGCCTTTTTGAGCGCCTCGATGACGAGCTTTTTCTTGTCGGGGCGGAACCACTGGAGCAGCGCGCGCTGCAATTCCTTGCCGTGCGGCGTCGTCTCGGCGAAGACAGGTGTCATATCGCGCGGGTCGATGCCGGTGTAGTACATGCAGGTCGAGAGCGTACCGGGCGTGGGGTAGAAGTCCTGCACCTGCTCGGGTTTGTGACCCGTGGAGTGCAGAAATTCCGCGAGCTGCACGGCGTCTTCGAGCGTGCAGCCGGGGTGGGACGACATGAGGTAGGGAACGAGATACTGCTCGCGCCCGTTCTTCTCGTTCACGGAGCGGTATTTGTCCCAGAATTTTTCAAACACGTCGAAGTGCGGCTTTCCCATGTAGTCGAGCACGCCTGCCACGCAGTGCTCGGGCGCGACCTTGAGCTGGCCGGAGATGTGGTATTTGACGAGCTCGGACAAAAAGGGACTTCCCTTGTCCTCGAGCAGATAGTCATACCGGATGCCCGAGCGGACGAAGACCTTCTTCACGCCGGGGATCGCGCGAAGACGACGCAGCAGCTCGACATATTCCGAGTGGTCGGGATCGAGATTTTTGCAGGGGTAGGGAGCGAGGCAGTTTTTATTGCGGCACATGCCGCGCTTCAACTGATCCTTGCACGACGGATGGCGGAAGTTGGCGCTCGGACCGCCGACGTCGTGGACGTAGCCCTTGAACTTCGGGTCGTGGGTGAAGCCCTCGACCTCGCGCACGCAGGATTCGATCGAACGCGAGGTGATCATGCGCCCCTGATGGAACGCCAGCGAGCAGAAGTTGCATCCGCCGAAGCACCCGCGGTTGTGCGCGACGGAAAAGCGCACCTCCTCGATGGCGGCGACGCCGCCGAGAGCGTCGTACATCGGGTGCACCTCGCGCATGTAGGGGAGCTCGGCGACCTCGTCGAGCTCCTCACGCGAAAGCGGCATTGCGGGCGGATTGACGACGAGCGTGTCGCGCCCGTGCGCCTGCCAGAGCGCTTTGCCGCGAATGGGGTCGTGCTCCTCGTATTCGAGCTTCGTCGCGAGCGCGTAGGCGTGCTTGTCCCCGCACACCTCTTCATATGACGGGCACTCGACATGGTCGAAGGCGCAGACTTCGGGCGTGCGCGTCACAAACGCCGTGCCGCGAATATCTGTCAAGGTATCCGCCTTTTCACCCTTGGAGAGCCGGCGCGCGATCTCGCGCGTGGCATATTCGCCCATGCCGTAAACGAGCAGGTCGGCCTGCGCGTCGAAAATGAGCGCGCGGCGGACCTTATCGTCCCAGTAGTCGTAGTGCGCAAAGCGGCGCAGGCTTGCCTCCAGTCCGCCGACGACGATGGGGATATTGCCGAAGGCCTCGCGGCAGCGGTTGGCGTATACGATGGTCGGGCGGTCGGGCCGCAGGCCCATCCGGTTGCCGGGGGAGTAAAGGTCCTGCGTGCGGCGCTTTTTCGCCGCCGTGTAGTGCGCGACCATCGAGTCAATGTTGCCGCCGCCGATCATCACGCCGTAGCGCGGGCGGCCCATCGCGCGGAAGGCGTCCGCGCTGTGCCAGTCCGGCTGGGCGAGCATGGCCACGCGGTAGCCCTCGTGCTCCAGCACGCGTGCGATGATCGCCGTGCCGAAGCTCGGGTGGTCGATATACGCATCCGCCGTGACGACGAGGAAGTCATAGTAGTACCAGCCGCGCTCGACCATCTCGTCCTTCGAGACCGGCAGAAAGGCCTTTTCGATCTTCTTTTTCTTCATTTTTCGATAACTTCCTGCAATCTCTTCCAGCAGGATTCCTCATCGTATTCAAAATTCTTCTCAAATGTGACGCTTTCCGCGTCCTCATGAACGGGGTGGAAGCCCCACTTTTCCGCGCAGTGGAGGCCGACCAAATTGCTCTTCGGGATGCGGCCGGTCGAGAGAATGGAGCAGCCGCGCGAGCGCGCATAGGAGAGAGCCTGACCGACGAGCTTTTCGCCGAGGTTGCACTTCTGCACGTCCTCCTCGAGCCAGAATTCGCCGATCGTGCCCACACCGCCGCGGCAGGAGACAACGCTGACCGCACCGATGACATCGCCGCCGTGCATCACGTCGAAATGCCCCGCTTCGCCCGAAGCGCGGTAGTAGATGCCGCCCTCGAAGCCTTTCGGGTCGTTGACCCAAGGCTGCTTGCGCACGGTGGCAATGTTGTCGCCGAGGTGGGAGGCGTCGTCGCGGAAGATGACATTGAACGTGCCATTTTCGTACTCGAGCTTTGCAACGGCGGTGTTTTCCGCGTGGCCGGTCTTGTCGATTTCGTGCAGCGTCATGCCCTGAAGCGTGCCGACGATGATGCGCATGGCCATGCCGTGGGAAAAGACGGCGACCGTGCCGTTCGGGTGCGCCTCGGCGATCTCCGTGAGCGCCTTGCGCATCCGCTCGCGCACCTCGGCAAAGCTTTCACAGCCGGGGACGTGCCAGTTCTGCGAATCGTTGCTGAAATTGGCGAGCTGCTCGGGATCGGTGCGCTCAAGCTCGGCCCACGGGGTATCCTCCCAATAGCCCACGTCGATCTCGCGCAGCGTGCGGACGGTGCGCAGCGGCAGACCGTGCGTTTTATAGATGGAAAGCGCCGTGATCATCGTGCGGAAACGGTCGCTTGAATAAACGGCGTCGAATTTTGTATCAGCAAAGCGCTTTGCGAGCGCGGCGATCTGGCGGTAGCCGCGGTCGGTGATGGTGCTGTTGTACCAGCCATGCGCGCGGCGATAGAGGTTGCCCTCGGCCTCGGCGTGGCGGATGAGATAGATCGTGGTCATATGGTTCTCCTTCATGCTTACTTTTTCTCATTTTCATTATAGGCCGAAAAGAGGCATTCAGCAAGGGCGATTTGCGGCAAAAATTGCCGCGTATGACGCGATCTTGTGTGGACAGACTAAGCGCGTGAGCAAAGGAGTGATCGATATGTGTGATACCGCATTCTGGCGCGGTATGGCTGCCGGCATGGCCGCCGGCGCGATCATCGGCATGACCGTCGCAGAAAAGCGCAAAGCCATGAAGACCTGCGTGGGCCGCACCATGCAGCAGATGGGTACCGCCGTGGACGGCGCGCTGAGCGACTTAATGCACCGGTGAAATAG
>OJRM01000424.1_pt1 | contig 20417 bp, 12 predicted proteins | sample 1599171 | NCBI WGS metagenome assembly OJRM01 (sample SAMN03922538, study PRJEB24848) | human gut metagenome | isolation source: stool sample | host: Homo sapiens | place: Germany | collected 2010-05
TCGTCGGCAGCGTCAGATGTGTATAAGAGACAGGGCAGCGTCAGCTTGATGGCCGTGCGCACCGCCGTGGGGTTGGACGAATTGCGGATGGCGTCCTGCAGCGTCATAATGCTGCGGTAGCCCGAGTAGGCGTTCACCGGCCAAATACTGCCGCCGAGCATTTCAACGGGATAGTCGTCGATGACGCTCGCGGGCGTGATGACGCCGGCGTCCAGCGCGGGCGCGTAAACGCTCAAGGGCTTGATGGCAGAACCACACTGACGCACAACGGTCGAATAGTCGAGCAGGAACCGGCCTTCGCGCTCGCCCACGCGGCCCGCAACGGCAACGATGTCGCCCGTCGTGTTGTCGATGATCGTCGCGCCGGACTGGAGCAGCTGGCCCTTGGACGAGGTGTAGTTCAGGTTATTGCGGTCGGCGTAAACGCTCTCCACGATGGACTGGATCTCGGGATCGACCGTGCAGTAGATCGAGTAACCGCCGGTGTAGAGCATATCCTTTGCCGTTTTTTCGTTGTAGCCAAGCTGCTCGTGCATATCGGCAACGATGTCGTTGAACATACGCTCGACAAAGTAGGAGTCATACGTCGTATTCGACGCACTGTCCGCCCTGCTCGCCACATTGGCGGAGGGGACAAAGTCCGCATCCCAGGTGAAGACGAGCGGTTCGGCCTTTGCCTGCTCGTACTCTTCGTCGCTGATCTTGCCAAGCTCGTGCATCTTATAAAGGACGGTGAGCTGGCGCTCCTTGTTCTGCTCGCGGTACCAGTCGCCGCGCGCAGGGTCGTATTTATAGGGGAACTGCGTGATGCCGACGATAGACGCCGCCTCGGCGATGCTCAGCTCGCCTACGGTCTTGCCGAAGTAGCCCTCGGCCGCGGCCTCGATGCCGTAGCAGCCGTTACCAAAATAAACCTTGTTGAAATACGTCTCGAGAATTTCCTCCTTTGAGTAGTTCTTCTCGAGCCGCAGCGCGCGGAAGATCTCTGCCACCTTGCGCTTGATGGTTACCTCATTCTCGCCGGTCGTGTTTTTAATGACCTGCTGGGTGATCGTCGAGCCGCCGCGGGTCGACGTGCCGGTGAGCTTGCCGAGAATGGCTTTCGCCGTGCTCTTCCAGTCCACGCCGTGGTGGCTTTCAAAGCGCTCGTCCTCGATGGAGATCAGCGCCTCCCGCACATGCTTGGGGATGTCGTCGATGCTGACGAGCGTTCGGTTCTCTTCACCGTGAAGCTTCGTGAGCTCCACCCACTCCCCGCTTGTTTTATCCTGATAGTAGACTGTCGAGCTCTGCTTGAGCGTGTAGGCCGAGATGTCCACATTCAGATCGAGCGACGTGTGCACGTAGACCATGAAGATGGCGAAAAACATCAGGCAGGTCGTGAGTCCAATGGCTAGGATGGTGCCGATGACCCGCTTGGCCGTGCCGGATTTTTTCTTTTTGTGCGCCTGATGCGTGGGGTGCTGGGTGTGCTGTCTTCGGGGCGTCTGGTTTTCTGCGCGGTTTTCTTCCATAAAGCGCCTCCTCCTTTGCGATAGAAATATGCGCGCGAGCGCATAGCCGATTTTCAATAGTGATACAGAATATAGTATAGCACGGCTGTCAAGTGGTACGTATCTTGTCTTGCATTTTGCCGCAAGGTGCGGTATAATGCGAGCACAAACTTTCAGGAGGTGTTCCCCCATGAACGATGAGTTCGGCCCCAATTTCGTCACGCTGACCGATGATGAGGGCAACGATATAGAGCTGGAATACGTCGACGCACTCGAGCATAACGGCACGACGTATATGGCCTTCTTCCCCGTGGTCGAAGAGGACAGCGAGGACGAGGAAAACGAAGAGGAATACGGTCTCGTGATCCTCAAAAGCCAGATGGAAAACGGCGAGGAGTTCCTTGTCACCATTGACGACGAAGAGGAGATCGACAAGGTCTACGACCTCTTCATGGAGCAGATCCTTTCCGACGAAGAGTAAAACTTCGATTGCGACGGATTTTTTCCGAAAACTGAGATAAACTGAACATGCCCTGCGGGGTGCGTGATAAGTTCTTTTTAAACCCACATTTCGTCATAAGGGACGCCGGTACGTTCCGGTGGTTTGCAGGCCTCCCGGCTGCCTTTTGCGGCTGGACGTTGGAAGCAATAAAGCCGGACAGAGGCGACCCACCTGTCCAGAATGGTGCAGGTTTTGACGGGGCTTACACGGCCGCTGCGGGGCATCTTTTTATCTTTCCACGGATTGCACAAAATTACGTTTTTATTTTCTACGTCAGTTTAGACGAAAAAAACGTGCATTTTGTTCGCGATTCCTGTAAAATATTTTTACAAACTAAATTACCGTTTGGTAGCTGCAACGTAGTGCTTCGCGCACGGGCTGTACGGTCTCCCCTTTCGGGGAGATGATAAGGTCTGTGTGAGGAGCGCTTTTTCTTTCCCCTTGCGGTGCCGCTTTCGCGGCGGGGAAAAGGCAAAAGAAAAAGGAGGAGCAAACTTATGAAACTTGTCACCAACGGTCGTCTCATCACCCGCGACGAAAGCGCGCAGGGCTATTACGAGCACGGCGCCGTCGCCTTTGAGGGCACGAAGATCGTCGAAGTCGGCGAGGAAGCGGCGCTTCGCGCCAAGTATCCCGGCGCCGAGCTCATCGACGCCAAGGGCGGCGTCATCATGCCCGCGTTCATCAACGCGCACACGCATATCTACTCTGCCCTCGCCCGCGGCCTTTCCATCGTCGGCAACAACCCGACGAACTTCTACGAAGTGCTTGACGGCACATGGTGGGCCATCGACCGCCACCTGATGATGGACGGCACGCGCGCGTCCGCCACCGCGCTGTACATGGACTCCATCAAGCAGGGCGTGACGACCATTTTCGACCATCACGCCTCCTACGGTGAGATCCCCGGCACGCTCCACACGATTGCCGAAGAGAGCAAGCGCCTGGGCCTTCGCTCCTGCCTGTGCTATGAGGTCTCAGACCGCGACGGCGAGGAGAAGTGCTTACAGGCCATTCAGGAGAACGCTGATTTTATCACCGAATGCGAAAAGAATAAGGACCCGATGCTCGCGGCAATGTTCGGCGGCCACGCGCTGTTCACGATCTCCGATAAGACCTTCGACCGCATGGTCGCGGCCAACAACGGCCGCACGGGCTATCACATCCACGTGTCCGAGGGCATGAACGATGTGTACGACTCCCTCCAGAACTATGGCCGCCGCCCCGTCCAGCGCTTGCAGGATCACGGCATTCTCGGTCCCAAGACCATCCTCGGCCACTGCATCCACGTCAACACCGCCGAAATGGAGATCATCAAGGAAACCGGCACGATGGTCGTGAACAATCCGGAATCCAACATGGGCAACGCCATCGGCATCTGCCCCGTCCTCCAACTCCACAAGCGCGGCATTCTTCTCGGCATGGGCACAGACGCCTACACGAACGATATGCTCGAGTCTCTCAAGGTCGCCCTCTGCTCCCAGCGCAGCCAGAACTGCCTGCCGAACGTCGGCTGGTGCGAGGTCACGGACATGCTCTTCAAGAATAACGCGAAGATCGGTGAAAAATACTTCCCCGACACGCTCGGCGTGCTGAAGCCCGGCGCGGCAGCGGACATCATCATCATGGACTATAAGCCGTTCACCCCGTTCTCCGACGAGAATATCGACGGCCACATGATCTTCGGCATGACGGGCCGCCAGTGCCAAACCACCATCGCCGCCGGCAAGACCCTCATGCTCGACCGCGAGCTCGTCGGCATCGACGAAGAAGCCGAAAACGCGCACATTCTTGAAGCGGCAAAGAAGCTTTGGGGCGAGCTGAATCACAGAACCTATTAAGCAAGCGGGAGGAAAAAACAATGTCTGAAAAAATGTATCCCATTCCGTTCGACTCTCTGATGAACTGGGTGACGAGCGAATACGCGCAGTGCGGCGATGTGTTCGGCGTTCATAAGCACTATCACGCAAGCGGCAAGAGCCTGCCGATCTTCGGCGAGCGCATCGAAACACCGTTTGGCCCCGCCGCCGGCCCCAACAGCCAGCTTGCGCAGAATATCATCGCGGCCTATGCCGCCGGCGCGCGCTTTTTCGAGGTCAAGACCGTGCAGAAAATGGACGGCGCGGAGCTTGCCGCCTGTGTTCCCCGCCCCTGTATCCTCGCCGCTGACGAGGGCTACAACCAGGAGTGGTCGACCGAGCTGACCGTGCAGCAGGCGCAGGACGAGTACATCAAGGCCTGGTGCGCGCTCAAGGTCATGAGCAAGGTCTACGGCTTCGGCGATCCCGACGGGTTCGTGTTCAATATGTCCGTCGGCTACGACCTGGACGGCATCAAGGGCCGCAAGGTCAACACCTATATCAACAACATGATGGACGCGGGCAAGACCGCGCAGTTCAAGGAATGTAAAAAAGTCCTGACCGAGCTCTTCCCCGAGGAAAAGGACTTCATCGCCTCGATCTCCCCCAATGTTTCCCGCTCCGTTACGCTCTCCACGCTCCACGGCTGCCCGCCGCAGGAGATCGAGCGCATCGCAAGCTATCTTCTCAAGGAAAAGCATCTGCACACCTTCGTCAAGTGCAACCCGACCATTCTCGGCTACAAGACCGCGCGCAGCATTCTCGATTCCATGGGCTATGACTACATTGTCTTCGATGAGCACCACTTCAACGAGGACCTCCAGTGGGAGGACGCCGTGCCGATGTTCGAGCGGCTGCAAAAGCTTGCGGACAAGCAGGACCTCGAATTCGGCCTCAAGCTCTCCAACACCTTCCCCGTCGACACGACGCGCGGCGAGCTTCCCAATGAGGAAATGTATATGTCCGGCCGCAGCCTCTTCCCACTGACGATTGAGATGTGCAATCGCATCTCCCGCCAGTTTGGCGGCAAAATGCGCATTTCGTTCGCCGGCGGCGCGGACTACTTCAACTGCGACAAGCTCTTTGCCGCGGGCATCTGGCCCATCACCGTTGCCACCACCATCCTGAAGCCCGGCGGCTACAACCGCCTGCACCAGATGGTCGAAAAGGTCGAGGATATGCCCTACCGCGCATTTTCCGGCAACGACCCCGCCGCGATCTCCGACCTTGCCGCCTCCGCGCTGCACGACTTCCACCACCTCAAGGCCATCAAGCCACTTCCCTCGCGCAAAAAAGATGAACAGGTGCCGCTGCTCGACTGCTTTACCGCACCCTGCAAGGGCGGCTGCCCCATCGAGCAGGACATTCCCGAATATCTTGAGCTCTGCCGCAAGGGGCTCTACGGCCCAGCACTGAAGCTCATCACCGAGAAGAACGCCCTGCCGTTTATCACCGGCACCATCTGCGCGCACCGCTGCCAGGGCAAGTGCTCGCGCAACTTCTATGAGGAATCCGTCCACATCCGCGAGACGAAGCTTCTTGCCGCGGAAAAGGGCTACAACACCTTGATGGCCTCCCTCCGTATGCCCGAGCCCGTTGACGACAAGAAGGTCGCCATCGTCGGCGGCGGCCCGACCGGTATCGCCGCGGCGTACTTCCTTGGCCGCGAGGGTGTTCCCACCACGATCTTTGAGCGCGAGCGCAAGCTCGGCGGCGTGCCGCGCTATGTCATCCCCGCCTTCCGCATCAGCGACGAGGCCATCGACAAGGACGTCGCGCTCATGGAGCGCTACGGCGTCGAGGTCAAGCTCGGCAAGTCTGCTCCGTCCGTCGAACAGCTCAAGAAGATGGGCTACACGCACATCCTGATGGCCACCGGCGCGTGGAAGCCCGGCAAGCTCGACATTGAAGGCAACGTGCAGGGCGTCATCGAGTGGATGAAGCGCATGAAAAAGCAGGTCAAGCCCTGCCTGAGCGGCAACATCGTCGTTGTCGGCGCGGGCAACACCGCCATGGACGCCGCGCGCGTTGCCAAGAGAATGGGCGCGCATGCGACCATCCTCTACCGCCGCACGAAGAAATTCATGCCCGCCGACGAGCACGAGTTACAGCTCGCCATCGACGAGGGCGTCGAATTCGTCGAGCTGGCCGCGCCCGTCAAACAGAGCCGTGGCAAGCTCCTGTGCGATAAGATGATCCTCGGCGAGCAGGATGAGAGCGGCCGCCGCAGCCCCGTCAAATCCGGCGAGCAGTTCACCATTCCCTGCGACATGGTCATCTCCGCCGTCGGCGAGCAGGTCGATGCCGATCTCATGGCCGCGAACGGCATTGAGATGGAGCGCAAGGGTCCCGCGTTCGAGACGAACATCCCCGGCGTGTACTGCGCGGGCGACGCGCACCGCGGCCCTGCCACCGTGGTCGAGGGCATTGCCGATGCCGCACGCTTTGCCGAGATCGTCGTCGGTCACCCGCACATCTACGACATCCCTGCCGAGGCCGATGTGACCGAGTTCGACGCGCAGGCCAAGAAGGGTATCCTCTCGATGGCCAGTAAGTGTGTCTGCGACGGCGAGCGCTGCTTACAGTGCTCCACCGTGTGTGAAAACTGCGTCGATTCCTGCCCGAACCGCGCGAATGTCGTCATCAAGATGGCCGACGGCTCGCACGAGATCGTCCACGTCGACAAGATGTGCAACGAATGCGGCAACTGCACGCAGTTCTGCCCCTACGCAAGCGAACCCTGCCACGACAAATTCACCCTCTTCCAGACGAAGGAGGACATGGACGAGAGCGAAAACTACGGCGTGCTCTTCGAGGACGACGATATGGTCCGCCTGCGCTACGAGGACGGCGTGAAGGAATACGACTTGGCCTCCTGCGACAATGATCTCCCCGTCGAGCTCGAGGCGTTGATCCTCACCGTGCGCGATAAGTACAGCTACCTGTACGTATAACAACAAAATCGCAAAATGAAACAGGGAGCCAGTGCGTCGCACCGGCTCCTCTCCCCTTTGCAACAAAAAGAGCGCTGCCTAAGCAGCGCTCTTTTTGCGTTTATATCTTGCCTTACTTCTCGATCAGGTTCAGCTGATAGATGATCTTGGCGATCTGCGCGCGGGTCAGGGACGCGGCAGGCTCGAAGGTGGTCTCGGTCATGCCGTTGATGACCTTCGCATCGACGAGCGCCATCACGTAACCGTCGGTGCAGTCAGTGAACTTGCTCTCGGTCTTGGACTCGGCAAGCTTGTTGAGCTTGGCAGCGACCTGGCAGAACTCGAGACGGGAGATGGCCTTCGCACCGTCAAGATCGGCGGCAACAAGACCCAGCTCCGCAGCCTTGGCGATGACGTTCTTGCTCCAGTCGGCGCCGGTGGCGTCCGCAGCCTTGAGATCGCCGTTGCTGACAAGCAGGAGCTTGAGCGCGGCAGCCCAGGTCAGGGTGTCGTTGGGCGCATAGGTGGTGGCGGAGGTGCCGTTGATGATGCCGTCATTGTAAAGGTCGATGACATACTTGCCGAACCAGGAGGAAGCCTTGACATCCTTGAACGGGTTCAGCAGGATACGGCCCTGAGGCGCGGCATACTGCGCACCGATCACGCCCTTGAGTTCGGTGGTGACGTACTCCATCACAGCCTCGTCCAGAGGGATACCGGTATCGAACTGTGCGGAAGCAGCAGCGAAGGCATAGTAGGTGTCGCCGCCGCCGGCAACAAAGTTATTGGTAACGACCGCATAGGTATCGTCCGCCTTGAACTCCTTGCCGTTGATGCTGTTGATGACCACGCGGTTGATGCTCTTGGGACCATAGTAGGTGGAAGCAGGATAGGTCTCAGCATTGGCATCATAAGCGACAGCCGTGGAGAGGGTGAAGTTGATGCCGGCAACCTGCGGGAAGCCGCCGACGGGCAGGTTGTAGGTGGAAGCCTCGAGCGCTTCAAGAAGCTCTGCGCCGGTGACATAGATGACTGCGACCGTGTTGCCAAACGGTAGAACGGTGTTGATGTCCTTCTTGGTGACATCACCCGGCTTGATGGCAGCGCGGATGCCGCCGCCGTTGGTGATGGCGACCACATGGTCAGCATCGACGGTCAGGCCTTCCTTGTTCTGCATGACCTTCCAGAGCATTGCATCGGTGATGAGATCGCCGTTGTTGGTCTCGCTGTCGCGGTTGCCGTTGGGGGCCTTCGCGCCGTTGAGCGTGACCTCGCTCTTGGCGAACACAACGCCGTATTCCTTGTCGACGCGGTCAACGATCGTCTTCGCGGCGGCGGCAACGGTCGCGTCCTTGGCGGTGTCTTCCTTGATCTCATAAAGGGAGTTGCTCTCGATCTTCTTGCTGGCGTCATCGATGACGATCACGCCGATGTTGGCAAATGCGGTACCGGTGGACTGGATGGGCTCGCCCTTCTCGCCCTTGGTCATCACGGTGTGGGAGTGACCGTCGACGATGAAGTCGATGCCCTTGACTGCGGCGTAAAGATCGGTGGAGCGGTAAGGAGCGGACTCAGCGTCAATGCCCAGATGCGCAAGGCAGATGACAACGTCTGCATCCTTGAGCGCCGCGACCTGATCGGCGGCCGCCTTGGTGAAGGCGTCACCGGTCGCAAAGGTCAGGCCCTTGATGAGCGCGGGGTTGGCCTTGGTCTGGGTCTCGGGGGTCTCCATGCCGAAGAAGCCGACCTTCACGCCGGTCTTGGTCGTGTAGGTGTAGTTCGCATCGAAAATGGTGGTGCCGTCGGCGTTGTACACGTCGGCGCAGAGAACCTTGAAGTTCGCCTTGGTCATGTTCTCCTTGAGCTGGGCATAGCCGTAGTCGAACTCGTGGTTGCCGAGGGTGACGACATCGTAGCCGGCGGCATTCATCATCGTGACCGCATCAGCGCCCTTGGTGGTGCTGACATAGGTCGTGCCCTGGCTGTAGTCGCCCGCATCAACGAGGATGACCTCGGCGCCCTTGGCCTCATAGTCGGCCTTGAGCTGTGCGATGTAGGCATAGCCTTCAACCGCGCCGTGCACATCGTTTGTGTGCAGGATCACGGTCTTGCCCGCCATCGTCGCTTCTTCGGTCATGACTTCGGGCTCTCTTGTAGTTGCCGTGTCCTCGATCGCAAAGCCGGTCACAGTCAGGCTGAGAACCATCGCCATTGCGAGCAGGACGGATAGGAACTTGCGCATAGTGTTTTCCTCCTCAATTTTTTCACTCCGCTTTTTCTCTGTCTGCTCTTCGTGACACACAGCTCCTTTTCACATCTCTCAGTTGGTCTGCGCGCCAAAAGTTCGCTTTTTGTACAAATAAAAGCGGAATGTGGTATGATTTTATTGTATCGTATGTCTGCTACTTTCTCAATACGGCATTGTTCCGAATTTGCGGCAAAAATCTTGGCGCTTCTCACATTTTTTCCAAACTCTATGGAAATCAGGTAAAAAGTATGCTATGCTTTTGCTAATTTGGAACGGTATTTTTTCAAAGGAGGGTTCTTCCATGAAAACACTGCTTCGAGGCGGCTATGTCGTCAGCGGCCGCGGCTGCCGCCGCGCCGACGTGCTCATCGACGGGGAAAAGGTCGAAATGCTTGGCCACATCCCGCCCGAGCTCGCGGCGCAGAGCGAGGTCGTCGACGTGACGGGCTGCATGCTCTTCCCCGGCTTTATCGACGCGCACACGCACTTCGATCTCGATGTGTGCAGCACCACGACGGCCGACGACTTTGAAAGCGGCAGCAAAAGCGCCATCCGCGGCGGCACGACGACGGTCATCGACTTTGCCTGCCCCAATAAAGGGGAATCCCTTGCCTATGGGCTTGATCTCTGGCATAAAAAGGCCGACGGCAAGTGCTACTGCGACTACGGCTTCCATATGACCATCGACGACTGGAACGAGAGCATCGAGTCTGAGCTCGACGCGATGTTCGACGCCGGTATCACGTCTTTCAAGATGTACCTCACCTACCCCGCCATGATGATCGGCGACGGCGCGGTCTACCGCGCGCTGAAAGCGCTCAAGGTCCGCGGCGGCATCGCGGGCGTCCACTGCGAGAACGCGGGCGTCATCGACGCGCGCATCGCCGAACTCAAGGCGAGCGGTTTGGGCGCGGACGTCGTATCGCACCCGATCTCCCGCCCCGACTATTTAGAGGCCGAGGCTGTTTCGCGTCTGCTGCGCATCGCGCAGGCGGCCGACGCGCCTGTCATCATCGTCCACACGACGAACCGTGCTTCTCTTGACGAGATCGCCGCGGCGCGCCGCCGCGGACAGACCGTGTATGTCGAGACCTGCCCGCAGTATTTGGCGCTCGACGACGGCGTTTACTACGATCCCGACTTTTCCTCCGCTGCGCGCTACGTCTGCGCGCCGCCGATCCGCTCGCAGGAAGACAGTGAAGCGCTCTGGAAGGCGCTGCGCCGCGGCGAGGTGCAGACCATCTCGACCGACCACTGCTCGTTCACGCTCGAGCAGAAGGACATGGGCCGCGACGACTTTACGAAGATCCCCGGCGGTCTTCCCGGCGTCGAAACGCGTGGCGAGGTCGTCTACACTGTGGCCATCAATGAAAACAAGCTCTCGCTCGGCGGCGTCTGCCGCGCGCTGAGCGAAAATCCCGCCAAGCTCTACGGTCTCTACCCCCGCAAGGGCGTCATCGCTGCGGGCAGCGACGCCGACATCGTCGTCTACGATCCCGGCGCGAGCCACGTGCTCCACGGCGCGGACATGCTCTCCAAGGCGGGCTACACGCCGTTCGAGGGCTTCCGCACGAATGGCGGCGTGTCGAAGGTCTACCTGCGCGGTCAGCTGCAGGTGGACGGCGGCAAGGTCGTCGGCGGCAAGATGGGCGAATACTTGAAGCGCGGCAAATGCGCACTGTGAGGTAAGATATGGATCTGAGGGAAATTTTATTTGCGCAGTTCCCTGCGTTTTTTCTGCTGAGTCTGCTGTTTTTGATCGCGCACCTGCGCGTGCGCAAGCACAGCGCCGTCAAGTCGGTGCTGTGGGTACTGCTGTTCGGCGCGGCGCTGGCCGTGTCGATCCTGTTCTGCTTCCTCGGCATGCAGGCGAAGTACTGGACGGTCAAGACGCTCTTCGAGCTCAAGTTCTGGAGCTGGCTCGGCCTTGTGATCGTGGTGTTCGTGTTCGTGCTGCGGCTGGTGTTCAAGCTGCAAAATAAGCACGCTCAGCACATGGTCGAAAAGGAGCGCGCCAAGGCGGAAAAGACCCGCGAGGAGGCCGTAAAGCAGGCGCGCGAAGAAGGCCGCGCCGAGGCCATGGCCGCCCAGCAGGCGCAGGAGGCCGAAGCTGTCGCGGCAGAGCCCGCAGCGGATGAGTCTGCCTCCCCCGCTGCCGAGGAGACCGCACCGGCAGAGAACGCCGATCCTGAAAAGGCGGTCGAATGTTAAGTATGGAACAGACGCAACCGCAGCGCATCGCGTATTTTGACGTACTGCGCATTCTGGCGACTTTCGCCGTCATCGTGCTGCATCTGTCCGCGCAGCACTGGGCCGATACGGACGTCTATTCAAGAGCCTGGCAAGCCTTCAACCTTTACGACAGTGCCGTCCGCTGGGCTGTTCCGGTTTTTGTGATGATCAGCGGCTCGCTGTTCCTCTCCGGCTCGCAGAGTCTTTTGCACATTCTCAAAAAGAATGTTCTCCGTCTTGTCACAGCATTTGTCTTCTGGTCGGCGCTCTACGCCGTCTTCATGGTGAACTTCGAGGGATGCCCGACGAACCTTATTTTGCAACAGTTTCTCAACGGTCACTATCACATGTGGTTTCTCTTCATGATCGTGGGACTGTATCTGATCGTACCGTTTCTTCGCCCCATCGTGCGGGATGAAAAGCTCCTGCGCTATTTTCTACTGCTCACGCTCATCTTTACGTTCCTGCTGCCGCAGATCGCGTCGGCCGTGTCGCTTCTCTCGTGGCAGTACTGCGCTGAATTCAAGGCGCTCACGGGCAAATTCTATTATCATTTCACGCTCGGCTTCGTCCCCTACTTTGTGCTCGGTTACTATTTGGTCCGCAAGGAGTTTTCCTTGACCGCAAAGCGTGTGCTTTACGCGCTCGGTGTGCTCGGCTTCGTCCTCACGGTCGTGCTGACGTCGTTCGCCTCGCGTTTGCAGGGCGCGGCAACAGAGCTGTTCTACGGCTACGATTCGCTCAATGTACTGTTTGTCTGCGTGGGGCTGTTCGTCTTTGCCAAAGAGCATCTGAACTTCCCGAACTTAAGCGAAAAGTGTCACAGGTGCATTCGCGCGCTGTCGCGCTGGAGCTTCGGCGCGTACCTCGTACACCCGCTGTTCATCGAATCGTTCGACATTTTTCTGCACTTCAACACGCTGTCACTCAACGTGTTTTTCTCCGTTCCCCTGCTGACATTGATCATCGGCGCGCTGTCGTTCCTCGTCTCAGCGCTGCTTCACCAGATCCCATTTGTCAAAAAGTATTTTGTATGAAAAGAGCCCCGCGGATCATGCGATTCACGGGGCTCTTCTTTTTCTGTTACGCTTCGGTCTTGATGCCGCGCTTGTCGAATTCCTCGACCAGCAGGTCAAGGTCGTTCGGCAGGCTCATCGGCTCGCCGCAGAACTTGATGGCGTTGGCCACGTCCTTGAGGCCATTGCCCGTCACGACGGAGACGACCGTGTCGTTCTCACCGAGCACGCCCTGCTCGCAGAGCTTCTTGACTGCCGCCGTACCGGTGACGCCCGCGGGCTCGCCGAAGACGCCGCAGGTCGTTCCGAGCAGCTTTTGCGCCGCCATGATCTCCTCGTCCGTCACGTTCACGACGATGCCGTTCGACTCGCGGATCGCCATGAGCGCCTTGTCCGCGTTGCGCGGCACGCCGACGGCGATGGAGTCGGCCAGCGTGTTCTCCTCCATCGGCTCCCAGGGCTTGTTCTCCGCGATGGCGCGGTTGATGGGGTGGCAGCCCTCGGCCTGCGCGGAAATGAGGCGCGGAAGCTTGTCGATAAAGCCGATGGCGTACAGGTCCTTGAGGCCCTTCCACACGCCTGCGATGGTGCAGCCGTCGCCGACGGAGATGGCGAGATAATCCGGCATCTTCCAGTCGAGCTGCTCGGCGATCTCGATCGAAACGGTCTTCTTGCCCTCGGAGAGGTACGGGTTGATGGCCGCGTTGCGGTTGTACCAGCCCCACTTGTCGATGGCCTTTTTCGACAGCTCGAACGTCTCTTCATAGTTGCCTTTGACGGAGATCACGTTTGCGCCGAAGGTCATCAGCTGCGCGACCTTACCCTTGGGCGCGCGCTCGGGAACGAAGATGAAGGTCTTGAGGCCTGCGGCCGCGGCGTTGCCCGCAAGAGAGCTCGCGGCGTTGCCCGTGGACGAGCAGGCTATGATCTTCGCGCCCGCCTCCCCCGCCTTGGCGACCGCCATGGCGGACGCGCGATCCTTGAGCGACGCCGTCGGGTTCTGTCCGTCGTCCTTGACCCAGAGCTTTTTGAGGCCGAGCTGCTTTGCAAGGCGCGGCTCTTCGTAGAGCGGGCTCCAGCCCACGCGCAGCGGCGTGTCGGGTGTCGTCTCCTCGACCGGCAGCAGCTCGCGGTAGCGCCACATTGTGTTCGGGCGGGACTCGAGCGTTTCCTTCGTCAGGTTCTTTTTGATGTAGTCGTAGTCATAGATGATGTCGAGAATGCCGCCGCACGAGCAGTTCGTGAGGTTCGCCGTGGCCTCGTATTCTTTCCCGCACTTGACGCAGCGGGCGCATTTGACGTTTTTTAACATAATAACTCCTTATTGTCCGCGCGCTGCGCGGTGGGTTTTTGCAGCGTGAAAGCGCTGCTGCTTTTTGTCCCCCTATTCGCAGGGGGACGCGAGACAAAGGGGGTATTCTCTTTCCAAAGAGAATACCCCCTTTGGAACCCCCAGAGAAAGGCAAGGGGTCTTACCCCTTGACCCCGCACATTGGCAGTTTTTATCTTGAAGAGCTGCACGCGCTGCGCAATCAGGTGCGGTGTACATGGCTTCGCCATGAACCCCTGCGTTTCGTGACAACTCTCAACCGCGCCTTACTATCGTGAGGCGCGAGTGACGTTTGCTTGGCGGCAGACTGCGTGCGAAATAGCGGCATTGCTTCGCTCGCCGCATTGTGGAGACTGGCGGTAGACGGGAATTACTGCGCACTTCTACAAGATGGGCAGAGCGGCACCCGCAAGGGGTGTGCCGCATCCGTAAGGCAGCAGAGCCGCCAACGGCTGCGCAACAGCGGATGATAGGAGCAGAGGCAAGTCGTATAGCAATGCTAACGCGGCTCCGCCGCGCGCAGGAAGTTGCATTCCGGAGGCCAAAGGCCCCTTCAAGCCTGAGACTGCCAATCTAAACGCCTTTCTTTTGGACGGGCGACGCCCGTTTTCTTTCTCGGGAAAGAAAATGGGGGTCGCATTCGTGCAGCGCCTGCGGCGCTGCTTTCCCCGCGCCCGCAGGGTGCGTCCCCCCCTTTGAGGGTTATAAAAAAGAGGGCATCTCTTCGAGATACCCCCTTTTATCATCCTAACAGGGTTTGGAGCAAGGGGTTCCTGCTCCCCTTTCGCGCTCTTAGAGCGCTTTGAGAAGGCCGGTGGCCTCGTTGAACTCGTTGATGAGCTCGTCGAGCTCCTTCGCCTGCGCGTGGACAGCGTCCCACGTGCCCTTGGTGTCGTACCAGAGGGCGTTGAGGTCCTTGACGTCGCGCGCCTGCTGCTCGACCCAGGTGTAGTACTTGAGGTTGTGGATGCGCTTGCGGTCCTCGTACGTCAGCTCCATCATGCTGTCGGTCTTCAGGCCGAGCATGTGCAGGTTGTGATCGAGGCGGGCCTCCTCTTCGCTGTAAGCGCCGTGCATCTCGTTGAGCTCCTCAATGCGGCTGCCGTACATCACAGCGGAGTCGGTCAGAACGGTGCAGACGACGTCGTCCTCGGTCAGCTCATAGTACTTGGCCATCTTGATGCAGCACAGGACGTTTGCAATGCCGGAGATGCCGAGCCAGGTGAGCTTTTCGATGAGCTCGTCGGAGAGCTTGAGCTCTTCCTTGAGGTACTTCTTGCCCTCTGCCGTGTTGAAAAGGCGCAGCAAACGCTGGGAATCCTCGTCGTCGATGGCGATGGCCATGTCAGTGTTCTTCACGTTGTGGATCCAGGGGATGTGCTTGTCGCCGATGCCCTCAATGCGGTGGCCGCCGAAGCCGTTATTCAGGATCGTCGGGCACTGGAGCGCTTCGCCCACACCGAGCTTCATGCCTGGATAACGCTCCTTCAAAAGGTCGCCCGCGCTCATCGTACCGGCGGAACCGGATGTGAAGCACGCGCCCGCGAGACGCTGGCCGGGCTTCTTCACGGCCTCAAAGAGGTCTGCAAGGGCGTAGCCCGTGACATTGTAGTGCCACAGCGGGTTGCCCATCTCTTCAAACTGGTTGAAGATCATCATGCTGGGGTCCTGCTTGAGCTCCCAGGTCTTGTCGAAAATCTCCTTGACGTTGGACTCGCAGCCCGGCGTTGCGATGACCTGACCGGCGATCTTGCTGAGCCACTCGAAGCGCTCCTTGCTCATCTCCGCGGGGAGAATGGCGACGGAGTCGACGGCGAGGAGCTTCGAGTTGAACGCGCCGCCGCGGCAGTAGTTACCGGTGGAGGGCCACACGGCGTGATGATACGTCGCGTCGAACTGGCCGGTGACGAGGCGCGGGGCGAGGCAGCCGAACGAAGCGCCGACCTTGTGGCAGCCCGTGGGGAACCACTTGCCCGCCATGGCGAGGATGCGGCAAGGAACGCCGGAGAGCTCGGACGGGATCTCGACATAGTTCGGCACCTCTTGGAAGAGACCACCGGACTCCTTGGCCTCGTTCTTCCACGTGATGCGGAAGAGGTTCAGCGGGTTGACGTCCCAAAGGCCGACGGTCTTGAGCTTTTCCTGAATTTTCTCAGGGATGGTCTCAGGATGCTGCATCTGCGCGATGGTCGGGATGATAACGTTGTTTTCCTTGGCCTTCTCAATGTTGTGCTGCAGGCCGGTCTTGTTGATGGTCAAATCGATCTTGCCCATGGTTCACTTCTCCTCCTGTTGTTTGTCAATATAAGAATATAGTGTATATTTGGATATGCCGAAGTATTTTGCGATCTTGTCTCCGGACTTTGTGACGAGGAATGCTCCGTTCTGGCTCAAAAAGCCGATGGCACGCATCTTATCTTCCTTGTTCATCAGCGCGACGGGTTTACCGACAAGCGCAACCGACTGGGCGATCAGCTCGTCAAGCAGGTCGTTGACGTTCACGATCTTTTCCGGCTCGCCCTGCGTCTTATCCTTTGTGTCGATCAACTCGTGCACCGCATCCTCGACCATCAGGAGCGAGGAAATGTCGTAATTGATGCCAAGGATTGCGGCGACCTTGCCGTTCCTGCCGCGGATGTACATGGTGGAAGACTTCAATATCTTCCCGTCCGGCGTTTTGGTGAGGTAGCTCAAGTGGTCGCTCGGCTGCGCGTCGGCCTGACGCACCTGCTCTAAAACAACGTGCGACGCGCCGTCGCCCACCTTGCGGCCTGTGACGTGGCCGTTCTCGATGGCAACGATGGAATGCTCGGGGTGCTTGGCGCCCACATCGTGGATCACCACCTCGCAATGGCTGCCAAAGGTCGCGGCGATGCCCTTTGCGACCTGCTCCAGGGTCTTCAGCGTTGCGGCTTCTATGGTCTATCCCTCCTCTGATCGCCCGTCCGCCCCATTTTGCTGTGCAAATTGCACAGCTTTCCATCGGAACGGGCATGTTCTTTCATCCCTATAATACCATAAATTGATCGAATTGCAATCACTTTCTTAAAAAATTTTTGAAATGCAAATTTTTTGTTTGACAACTGCTGTTCTTATGCTATGATAAAGACAGTGTAACAGAAAATTGACCCCGATCGACAGAAAATACTATTACTTTTAACGGAGGTTTTACCATGGATTTCGAAGCCATCAAGAAAGCCGCACAGGCCTACGGCCCCGATATGACCCGCTTCCTGCGTGATATGATCGCCATCCCCAGCGAGAGCTGCGAGGAAAAGGGCGTCGCCCACCGCATCGCCGAGGAGATGAAGAAGCTCGGTTACGATAAGGTCGAGTTCGACGCGCTCGGCAACGTCATCGGCTGGATGGGCTCGGGCGACAAGATCATCGCCATCGACTCCCACATCGACACCGTCGGCATCGGCAACCGCGAAAACTGGACGCACGACCCGTACGAGGGCTACGAGGATGACAAGGTCATCTACGGCCGCGGCGGCAGCGACCAGGAGGGCGGCATGGCTGCGGCGGCCTACGGCACGAAGATCATGAAGGACCTCGGCCTCATTCCCGATGGCTACAAGATCATGGTCGTCGGCTCCGTGCAGGAGGAGGACTGCGACGGCATGTGCTGGCAGTCTATCGTCAACGAATACTTCAAGGGCCCTGAGGACGCGAGAAACCAGATCGAATTCGTCATCTCCACCGAGCCGACCGACGGCGGCATCTACCGCGGTCACCGCGGCCGCATGGAGATCCGCGTCGATATGCACGGCGTCTCCTGCCACGGCTCCGCGCCTGAGCGCGGCGACAACGCCATCCACAAGATGGCCGAGGTGCTGCTCAATGTGCGCGACCTGAACGAGAACGACGCCGCTGACGACAAGGAGATCAAGGGCCTTGTCAAGATGCTCGATCCGAAGTATAATCCTGAGCACTGGGAGGACGCGCGTTTCCTTGGCCGCGGCACCTGCACCACGAGCCAGATCTTCTTCACCTCTCCCTCCCGCTGCGCCGTCGCCGACAGCTGCTCGATCTCCATCGACCGCCGCATGACTGCAGGCGAGACCTATCAGTCCTGCCTGAAGGAAATCGAAGACCTGCCCGCGTGCAAGAAGTACGCCAAGGATATCAAGGTCTCCATGTACATGTACGACCGTCCGTCCTGGACCGGCCACGTCTACGAGACCGAGGCTTTCTTCCCCACCTGGATCAACAAGGAGACCGCGCCCCACGTGCAGGCGCTCGTCGACGCGCACCACGCTCTCTGGGGCACCGAGCGCATCGGCGCGGACGAAAAAGCCATGTCCACGCGCACTGGCCGTCCCTTAACTGACAAGTGGACGTTCTCCACGAACGGCGTTTCTATTCAGGGCCGCTACGGCATCCCCTGCGTCGGCTTCGGCCCTGGCGCTGAATCTCAGGCCCACGCGCCCAACGAGATCACCTGGAAGCAGGACCTCGTCACCTGCGCGGCGCTGTACGCGGCTGTCCCCGGTCTCTACAAGCCCGAGAACAAGGACGGCTCCGCCACCTCCTTCCGTCAGGAGTTAACGGGTAATAATATCAAATAACGTGCTTCGCCCGTCATTTGATATTAAGAGGTTGCACTCCGCTTCGCGCCTCGCCTTTGGCTCGACGCGCGCTGCGTAAGAAGTGTTTTTTGCCACGCGCATGTCGCGGCAAAAAACGGATCAAGATCATTTGCGCCGTGCGCGGCGCAAATATTTCAAACGATTTTTAATATACTATAAAATAAAGGAGAAAATTATCTATGAGCAAGACTGTTGAACTGGCACGCCACCTTGAGACTCTGCACATCAATAACATGTACAAGAGCGACTTCTACTGGACGTGGGACAAGAGCGACGAGGAGATCGACGCGGTCTTCACCGTGGCCGACGCGCTGCGCGACCTGCGCGAGCGCAACAAGAACACGAAGATCTTCAATTCCGGCCTCGGCATTTCGATCTTCCGTGACAACTCCACGCGCACGCGCTTCTCGTTTGCCTCCGCGTGCAACCTGCTGGGTCTTGAGGAGCAGGTGCTCGATGAAAAGAAATCCCAGATCGCACACGGCGAGACCGTGCGCGAGACGGCGAACATGGTCTCGTTCATGGCCGACGTCATCGGCATTCGCGACGATATGTTCATCGGCGAGGGCCACAAGTATCAGAAGACCTTCATGGACGCGCTCGAAGAGGGCTACCGCGACGGCATCCTCGAACAGCGCCCGACGCTTGTGAACCTCCAGTGCGACGTCGACCACCCGACGCAGTGCATGGCCGATATGCTCCACATCATCCACTACTTCGGCGGCGTGGAGAACCTCAAGGGCAAGAAGGTTGCCATGACATGGGCCTATTCCCCGAGCTACGGCAAGCCCCTCTCCGTCCCGCAGGGCGTTATCGGCCTCTTCACCCGCTTCGGCATGGATGTCACCCTCGCTCACCCCGAAGGCTACGAGGTCATGCCCGAGGTCGAGGAGATCGCCAAGAAGAACGCGGCGGCCACCGGCGGCAGCTTCAAGAAGTGCAACGACATGAAGGAAGCCTTCAAGGACGCCGACATCGTCTATCCCAAGTCCTGGGCGCCGTTCAAGGCCATGGAGGAGCGCACGAAGCTCTATCAGGCCGGCGACAAGGACGGCATCGACGAGCTGGAGAAAAAGCTGCTCGCGCAGAACGCCGAGCACAAGGATTGGGCCTGCACCGAGGAGATGATGAAGCTCACCAAGGACGGCAAGGCACTCTATCTCCACTGCCTGCCCGCCGACATCACCGGTCTTTCCTGCCCCGAGGGTGAGGTCGACAACAGCGTGTTCGACCGCTATATCGTGCCTCTGTACAAGCAGGCTTCCTACAAGCCGTATATCATCGCCGCAATGATGTTCCTCGCGCAGGTCAAAGACCCCGTCCGCGCGCTGATGGAGATGGATAAGTCCGGCGAAGAGCGCAAGATGTTCTAAGGCGCATTTCATATGTAAAAAGGCGGGTAAGCCGCTTTTGTCAGCCGCTTTTGAGAGAAGAGAGTTTTCAAAAAATCAAAGGAGAGATAGTCATCATGAGCAAAAGAATCGTCATCGCCCTCGGCGGCAACGCGCTGGGCAACACCCCCTACGAGCAGCTCGCCCTCGTCACCGAGACCGCAAAGCCCATCGTCGACCTGATCGCGCAGGGCAACGAGGTCATCATCGCCCACGGCAACGGCCCGCAGGTCGGCATGATCAACCTCGGCATGGCCACCGCCGCCGAGGCCAAGGCCACCAAGTCCGACATGCCCTTCCCCGAGTGCGGCGCGATGAGCCAGGGCTACATCGGCTACCACCTGCAGAACGCCATCGGCAACGAGCTCGCCTCCCGCGGCATGAACAAGGACGTCGCGACCGTCGTGACGCAGGTGCTCGTCGACGAGGCTGACCCCGCTTTCCAGCATCCGACCAAGCCCGTCGGCGCGTTCTACGACAAGGAGACCGCCGACCGCATCGCCGCAGAAAAGGGCTACACGATGGTCGAGGACGCCGGCCGCGGCTACCGTCAGGTCGTTCCCTCCCCCAAGCCAATCGACGTCATCGAAAAGAACACTGTCAAGGCGCTCGTCGACAACGGTACGGTCGTCATCACGGTCGGCGGCGGTGGCATCCCCGTCGTGCGCAAGGACGGCAAGCTCTACGGCACGCCCGCGGTCATCGACAAGGACTTTGCCTCCGCCAAGCTTGCCGAGCTCCTCGATGCTGATATGCTCGTCATCCTGACGGCGGTCGAGAAGGTCGCCATCAACTTCGGCAAGCCCGACCAGAAGGGTCTC
>OJRM01000449.1_pt1 | contig 19694 bp, 10 predicted proteins | sample 1599171 | NCBI WGS metagenome assembly OJRM01 (sample SAMN03922538, study PRJEB24848) | human gut metagenome | isolation source: stool sample | host: Homo sapiens | place: Germany | collected 2010-05
TGGCGAAGTAGAGCAACGACTGCTTCATGTCGGCGAACGAGACGCCCTCATCGATGTAAAGTCCTTCGATCTGGTGGAAGATGCAGTGCGCGCGGTACGAAATGGCCTCGTTGCGGAACACACGGCCCGGGCAGATGACGCGGATGGGCGGTTTCTGACGCTCCATCGTGCGGACCTGGATCGACGAGGTGTGCGTGCGCAGCAGGATGTCGGGGTCCTTCTCGATGAAGAACGTGTCCTGCATGTCGCGTGCCGGGTGCTCGGGCGGGAAGTTCAGGGCCGAGAAGACGTGCCAGTCGTCCTCGATCTCGGGTCCGTCGGCCACGGTGTAGCCCAGCCGCGAAAAGACCTCGACGATCTGGTTTTTCACCAGCGAGATCGGGTGGCGCGAACCGAGGTGCTCGGCCGTGCCGGGGCGCGTCAGGTCGCCCGACGACGAGGCCTCGTCGGCCGCGGCGTTCTGCAACTGCTCGCGCAGCGCGTTGATGCGCTCCGTGGCCTCGTTTTTGAGACGGTTCAACTGCTGGCCCAGTTCGCGTTTCAGTTCGGGGGCTACCGTCTTGAACTCCTCCATCAGGGCGGTCAACTCGCCTTTCTTGCCGAGAATCCGGATGCGGAACTCCTCGATTTCGGCGGCGGCTTTCGGCTTAAACTCCTCGACACGTCGCAGGAGTTCATTGATTTTGTCAGTCATATTTTGATCGTGTTTCTTTTTTGTCTACTTTTGAACGACATCGTAGTAACGTGCAAAGTTATAAAAAAATTGAGATATGTTGCGTAAAATCGGCTCATTTGTCGGGATGCTGCTGCTGGCGGCGCTCCCTGCTGCGGCCCAGAAGGTAGGGGTCGTGATGAGCGGCGGCGGCGCGAAGGGGCTTTACCACATCGGCGTCCTGGAGGCGCTCGAAGAGAACGGCGTGCCGATCGACTATGTGGCCGGGACCTCGATGGGCTCGATCATCGCCGCGATGTACGCCGCAGGATATTCCCCGGCCGAAATGCGTGCGATCGTCAACTCGGGGGTGGTCAAGGAGTGGGTCTCGGGGCGCATCGACCCCAACAAATACATGGCCTATTACCGGCAGGTGGGGAGCAATCCCGCGTTTTTGAGCCTGCGCATCGACGTCGAGAGTCCCTCCGGGAAGCGGCTGCGCGTACCCCGGAACCTGATCTCCTCGACGCAGATCGACATGGCCCTCACGGAGCTGTTCGCCCCGGCGACGGCCGCTGCGGACGGTGATTTCGACCGCCTGATGGTTCCGTTCCTCTGCGTGGCCAGCGACCTGAACCACCGCGGGCCGGTGGTCCTGCGCGAGGGGGATTTGAGCGAGGCGGTCCGCTCGTCGATGTCCATTCCGCTGGTGTTCAAGCCGATGGTGAAAGATTCGATGCTGCTCTACGACGGCGGCATCTACGACAACTTCCCGTGGAAACCCCTCGACGAAGATTTCCGGCCCGATCTGATCGTCGGTTCGATCTGCACCGAGGGCAACACCCCGCCCAGCGAGGAGAGCAACATCATGGACCAGGCTTTCATGCTGGCCATGCACGATACCGACTACACGCTGCCCGAGGAGCGCAGCGTCACGATCCGCCGCGCCGTGGGGGTCAACATGCTCGATTTCGACCAGGCCGAGGCGATTATGAACGCAGGTTATGAGGACGCCGTGGCAGCCATGCCGCAGCTGTTGGAGAAAGTCGCCGAACGCCGCGACTCGGCCTACTACGCCGGGCGTCGCGAGGCGTTCCGCGCCAAGTGTCCGCCGCTGGTCTTCGACGACTACAAACTCGAAGGGCTGAAGCGCGCCCAGCGGGAGTATATCCGCGATTTCGTGCAGGTGGACCGCCGCACGCCGGGCATTCAGCGGCCGATGGGCTTCGAGGAGCTGAAAGACAATCTCTTCGAGGTGCTTGCCGGCGGCGATTTCACGATGGACTTCCCCACCGTGCGCTACGACTCCGTCCGGGAACGTTATTCGTTCGAGGCCAAGTTCGGCACGCGGCCCAATTTCAAGATCATCCTCGGGGGAAACATCTCCTCGACGGCCTTCAACCAGGCCTATATCGGCATCAATTACAAGAACATCGGCCGCGTCGCGCAGCAGTTGGGCGCAGACCTCTACCTGGGGCCGATCTACACCTGGGGAGCGATCGGGGGCCGGACGGATTTCTATGCGTGGAAGCCGATATTCCTCGACTATTCCTACAATTTCGCGGTCCGGAATTTCCGCCACGGCTATTTCGGCAACGTCACCAAGGTCCGCAACGCCCAGCAGGTCAAGAACAGCGAGAGCTTCTTTTCGACGGGCGTGGGGATGCCGCTGACCCACCGCAGCCTCCTGACGCTGCGCGCCAACGCCGGACACGTCAACTACCGCTACGATTCGGACGTGCTGTTCGCCGACGACACCGACCATTCGCGCTTCTCGTTCTTCGGCCTGCGGGCCGGGGTCGCCCGCAATACGCTCGACAAGTTCCTCTATCCCCGCCGCGGCTCCGAACTGCATCTCTCGGCCATCTATGTCGCCGGACGCGACAAATACCAGCCCTACGATGCGAAAGACTTCATTTCGCGCGAAACCCGACAGTGGATCGGAGGGCGTTTTTCGTGGGACAAGTTCTTCGATGTGCCGGGCGTCAGCTGGTTCTCGTTCGGTTTGAACGTCGATGCCGTGTGGACCAACCACCCGCGGTTCCGGACCGAATCCGCGACCCTGATGTCGATGCCCGACTATGCGCCCGTGCCGCATGCCCGGATGATTTACATGCCCGATTTCCGGGGCAAACGCTTTGCGGCGTGGGGCCTGATGCCGACCTTCGACCTGCTGCCCAACTGCTTCTTCCGGACGGGGTTCTACACCATGTTCCGTGAAAAACGGGACTTCAACCCCCTGAAGAATCCCGACGAGCGCTGGCATTATATCGCCGAGGCGTCGCTGGTCTACCACACGCCGATCGGTCCCGTGAGCCTCGCGCTGACGAAATACGACCTGAAAAACTGGCGCAACATGTACCTGACCTTCAATTTCGGGTATGCGATTTTCGCCCCGAAAGGGACGTTCTATTGATCGCGAGGCCGGTTTCGCCCTCCTGTAAAAACGATGCCCGGATGCACATGCTGCATCCGGGCGTCGTTCATTCAGCGATCAGGGCCGGCGAGTATCCGGGGTCGATCTCCATCCGGCAGCCGCCCTCGACGGGGCGGAAACGCACGTCGGTGATATACATTTCCCGCGGATGGATCGCGCCTTTGCTTTTGTGGGCATGGAAAACGATCTTCAGGTTGCCCGCCTTGTCCCGGAACAGGGCGCTGTGCCCGACGCCGACCAGTTCGCCGGGATTCTGCAACAGCGGATTGCGGTCGTATTTGGTCCAGGGGCCCAGCGGCGAATCGGCCGTGGCGCAGCCGATGCCGTAGAAGGGGCTTTCGTAGCTGTTGGCCGAATAGGTCATGTAGTAAGTGCCGTTCCGCCGGATCACGAAGCAGCCTTCGTTGACGCGGGGCCAGACCTTTTCCCACTCCTGCGAAACATGGATGCAGGGGCGCATCGTCTCTTTTTTCAGCGTCGTGCAGTCGTCTTCCAGCTCGACGACCCAGATATTCAGCCCGTCGTTGAACCGGTCGAAATACATGTACGCCCGGCCGTCGTCGTCGATGAACAGCGTGTTGTCGATGCACTTTTCATCGGCGATCATCGGTTGCCGCGTCTCCTGTACGAAAGGACCCAGCGGCGAGTCGGAGGTGGCGACGCAGATGTGCTCTTCGGCCGTGAAATACATGTAGAATTTGTCATTCAGCCGATAGACCTCGGGAGCCCAGAACCATTTTTCGCCCCAGACATCCGTGCGGTGCAGGGCCAGTCCGTCGCGGGCGTTGCCTTTGGCTCTCTCCCACGTGGAGAGGTCGCGGGATGTCCACACCTCGATGCCGCTTCCGGCGCCTGTGCCATAGGCGTAATACACCCCGTCGTAAAGCAGGATGAAAGGATCGGCCAGGGGCACTTTTCGGAGGTTTTGCGCCGCACAGCAGGCGATGGCGAACAACGTCGCGATTAATGGAAGCAATCGTTTCATAGGTCGTAAGATTTAAGGTTGGGACCGGGGATGAGGGCCGCGGACGAACGGGCTTCGGAGTCTCCGGACCCTGCAAAGATAGGTGTCCGGCCCGGCGCAAAATGGAAAAATATTTCCATAATGTATAACTCTTTGATCAATTGCGGCCCATCGGGTGGCGGCATGGCTGAAAATCGGATAAAACGAATAATTTTGTCGGAGTACGCGCCAAATGGCATTTTACGACGGATTCAAACCATTCAAATAACCTGTATGAAAAAACTGCTCATCTTCTTCCTGCCGGCGATCCTGCTCGGATGCGACTCGCCTGCATATCGTAATCCGCTCGACGTTGCGTTCGGCGACCCGTTCATCCTCCACGCCGCTGACGGAAAATTCTATATGTACGGAACGAGCGGCGACATCCGGGGTTTTCGCGTCTGCGTCTCGGACGACCTCGTTACCTGGCAGAAGGGCGATGTCGTCTACGACGGCAATGCCTCGGCATGGGGAACCGACTGCTTCTGGGCGCCCGAAGTGTATGAACGCAACGGCCGCTATTACCTGTTTTTCAGTGCCAACTGGCGGCATAACCCGAACGGCGACCTCGAAACGTTCCGCATCGGGGTGGCGGTTGCCGATTCGCCGTCGGGTCCCTTTTCCGACTTGTATGACCGTCCGGTGTTCGATCCCGGCTATCCGGTGATCGACGCCAACGTATTGTGGGACGATGACGGCCGGGTGTATCTCTATTATTCGCGCTGCTGTTACAAGCATCCCGTCGAAAGCGAGCTTTCGGCGTGGGCGCGCGACAAGGGGCTTTTCGACGAGATCGAGGAGAGCTGGGTGTACGGTGTGGAGATGAAGCCCGATTTCAGCGGCGTCATCGGCGAGCCGGTCGCTCTGCTGACGCCCCCGCAGTCTGCCTCCGACCCGCAAACCGGGTGGGAGAGCCGTTCGGTCACCGCCGGAGAGGTCAACCGGCGCTGGACCGAGGGGTCGTACGCCTTCAAGGAAAACGGGACCTATTACATGATGTATTCCGCCAACTTCTACGGCGGGCAGCATTATGCGGTGGGCTATGCTACGGCCGGTTCGCCGCTGGGTCCCTTCGTGAAATCGTCGGACAATCCGGTCCTCGAGAAGAATGCGGACAAGGGCGGCGAGGTCACGGGAACGGGGCACAATATGGTGTTGAAGCTTCCCGGCGGCGGGATGTACTGCGTCTACCACGGCCGGACGGCCCCGACGGGCGATGCGCGCATGGTCTTCATCGACCCGATGGAGGTGACCGAAGACGGTCGTCTGAAGGTCTTCGGCCCGACCACCTCGCCCCAGCCCGTACCCGTGTGGACAAAGGGCCTGTGAGGGGGCGGCTTTCCTGCGAATCGGCGGGGCGTTCCGTTCTCCGGGTGACTGCGGCCTGATACGGACAGAGCTGTAACTTTTCAGGTTACAGCTCTGTCCTTTAATGGGAGCGGGGGTCAGTCCGTCAGCGTCAGTTTCACCTTTTTGTCCTTTACGAGGATGAAGTAGTCGCCCGGTTCGAGGAACCGGTTGCCGTCGCCGTCCGTGAAACTCAAATCCTTTTCGGGGTCGATCTCGAACCGGAACGTGCGGGTCTCGCCGCGGCGGATCGACTGTTTCTCGAAGTGTTTCAACTCCCTGACGGGGCGTGAGATGCGGCACACAGGGTCCGATATGAACCAGTGAACCGTCTCGGCGCCGTCCATGCCGCCCGTGTTGGTCACGGAGACCTCGACCGTCACCTTTTCCCCGCGGCGCAGCGTGGTTGCCGACGGGCGCAGGTCGCCGTATTCGAACGTCGTATAGCTCAAGCCGTGTCCGAATTCATAGAGCGGCGTGCTGGGGATGTCCTGATATTTGCCCTGATGGGTGCGGCCGCTCTGGCGGCGGTTGTAGTAGATCGGAATCTGGCCCGTCGAGCGGGGGAACGTCATGGCGAGGCGTCCCGAGGGGTTGATCCTCCCCGACAGAATTCCCGCCAGGGGGTTTCCGCCCCGGATGCCGGGCTGCCACATCTGCACCATGGCCCCGCAGAGGGGTTCGAGGCGGCACAGCTCCAGCGGCCGGCCGCTGGACAGAACCAAGACCAGCGGTTTTCCGGTCTGGGCCAGTTCGGCGGCCAGCTGCTCCTGGATTTCGGGAAGCGCGATCGTCGAGCGCGAGGCGTTCTCGCCGCTCCACTGCTTTTTCTCCCCGAGGCAGAGGACCACCACGTCGGCAGCCGCGGCCGCGGCGACAGCCTCACGGAATCCGGAGCGGTCCTCGCCGTCGAAGTCGCAGCCCCGGGCGTAGAGCAGTTCGGCGCGGCCCCGGTATTCGTTTTCCAGCCCGGCGAAGAGGCTCACCGCGTCCTCTTCGCGGCCGTGTGCCGACCACGCGCCGAGCAGGTGCAGCCGGTTCTGCGCCATCGGGCCGATGACCGCGATGCGGCGGGCGGCTTTCAGCGGCAGCGTGTTGTTCTCGTTTTTCAGCAGCACCATCGACTCCTCGGCGAGCCGCTCGGCGACGGCGAGGCTCGCGGGAAGCAGGAACCGGTCCGTCTCCTCCGACTCCGGGGTGTAGGGGCGTTCGAACAGCCCGAGCCGGAATTTCAGCCGCAGAACGCGCCGCACGGCCTCGTCGAGTTTCTCCTGCGAGACCTTGCCTTCGCGGACCAGGGCGGCCAGATGGGCGTCGTAACAGCGGTTCATCATGTCCATTTCGACACCCGCGTTGAAGGCCTTTTCGGCGGCCTCCTTCCGGTCGGCGGCCACGCCCTGCGAGCGCAGCTGCTCGATGGCGGCCCAGTCCGAGACGACGAATCCGTCGTGCGCCCAGCGCTCCTTGAGCACCTCGGTCAGGATGTAGGGGTTGGCCGTGCCGGGCGTTCCGCTGATGTCGTTGAAGCAGCTCATCACCGTAGCGGCTCCGGCCTCGATGCCCGCCTGGTAGGGCGGTATGTAGGTGTCCCAGAGCGTCTGACGCGAGATTTCGGTGTAGACGTAGTCGCGGCCGGCCTCCGAGGCGCCGTAGCCGACGAAATGCTTGAGGCAGGCGGCCACGCGGCGGGAGTCGGCGAGGTTGTCGCCCTGGTAGCCTTCGACCGCCGCCACTCCGTAGACGGCGTTGGCGTAGGGATCTTCGCCGTAGCCCTCCGAGACGCGGCCCCAGCGGCCGTCGCGCGCCACGTCGATCATCGGCGAGAAGGTCCACTCGACGCCCGACATCCGCGCCTCCTGTGCGGCCACTTCGGCGGCCTGCTTCACCAGTGCGGGATTCCACGAGCAGGCCTGGGCCAGCGAAATGGGGTAAGTGGTGCGGAAACCGTGGATCACGTCGTAGCCGAACAGCACGGGGATTCCGAGCCGCGACTGCTCGATGGCTTTTTTCTGAAGCCGGTTGCGCAGCTCGGGTGAGGTGTCGAAGTAGATGAGCGAGCCGATTTCGGCGGGAATCTTGTCCACCGGATCGGCCACGTTGTTGGCGTTGTCGTTGCGGCCGAGCGTGTACTGGTTGAGCTGCATGACCTTCTCTTCGAGGGTCATCCGCGACAGCAGGTCGCTGACGCGCTCTTCGACGGGGCGTCCGGCGTCCTTGTAGGCGGGCTTTCCGCTCCCGTTCCGGGCCTGCGCCCCGAGGGCGGCGGCCAGCAGCAGAGCGATAACGGTTATTTTCTTCATAGGTTGTGCTTGTTATTTGAACACGGGTTTGTTCGAGAGGCGCATCGTTGCGCCGGGGTCGTTGTTTTTAAGGTCGAAAACCACGATGCGGTTCCCTTTTTCGGCGAGGATTTCGGCCGGAATGAGGATCGACTGCTGTTTCTCCTCGTCCCAGAATGAACCGAGGTAGTGGCCGTTGATCCACACCTCGCCCATGCCCCATCCCGACACGTCGAGGTAAACGGCTCCTTCGTGCGCCGCACGGTCGAACTGCCCGCGCCGGAAACAGGGCGTGTTGCACGGGCCGAGGGCTTCGAACTCGAGGGTTTCGGGATCGGCGTCGCGCACTTCGAGCGGGGTGATCGTCCAGCCGGCGATCGTTTCGCCGGCGAGGCGGGCTTCGCCGAAGAGTCCTTTCGAGTTGTCGAGAATCTCCGGGCCGTAGGTGATGCGGCCGATGTTTTCGACGTAGAGCTGCAATGTGTGCTGGCCGGTTTCTGCCTTCAGGACCAGCGTTTTTCGGTTGTCGGTCAGGGTTCCCTGAAACACGCCGTCGAGGTAAACCGCGGCATAGTCCCGCACGTTCTCCAGTTCGAGCGCGGCCTCCCCTGCGGGAACGGTGATTGCGGCCTGGTAGAGGACGTATCCGAATTCCACCCCCACATCGCCCATAGGAAGCAGTTCGTCGGACTCGCTGACCTCGCCGTAAATCTGCGTCAGAGGGGCGCATTCGGTCATTTTCAGCTCCTGCGCCCCTGCCCGGAACAGGCCGGGCAGCAGGCAGCAGAGCAGTAGACAGATCTTGTTCATAATCGTGCGGTTTTAGCGCATGAAGGAGGTGATGAACGACTCGTCGAGTGTGACCTCGGGAGCGAACCGGTCGCTGCGGACGTAGCGGTCGATGCTTTCGAGCAGCTGGCGCGTGGCGGGGCGCTGGTCCATCTTCTTTTTCGTGTCGACCGCCAGAACGAGCAGTTTGCCGCCGCCGACGCGGGCCTCGAAGCCGATGCCGAGTTTTTCGTTGTTGTCGAAGCTGTCGATCACCTGGATGAAGGGCCGCAGCTGGCGCGGGGTCTGCTGCATCTCGATCACCTTGGCGTTCTCCAGAATGTCCCACCACTGCCAGTCGGTGTGGTATGAGGTCGGGAAGTCGGCGAACACGGGTTGCTCGGCGTGAATCAGACAGCCGATGGTCATCGGCGCCCAGGCGAACATGATCGGGTTCCAGAAATGGTTGTGAAAGGTCGATTTGCGCCCCTTGACCTTGTTCGGCGCGGGGGTCAGGACGACTTTCTTCCCCGCGGCGAGGTACTGTTTGGCCTGCTCGCCGAACTCCGTCGTGTAGAGCACCTCCGTATCCGACTGCATCAGCTGTGCGTTGCGCGGATAGACCCAGATGTCCCAGCTGTTGCTTGTCTTTTCACCGACGTTCAGGTGCACGGTCAGCTTCTGCGGGCCTCGCACCTTGCCGAGCGGAGCGGAGAACTCCCCGACGGGGAACACGCCGTCGGTGCCTACGGTCTGCGATTTCAGACTGCCCTTGGCGATGGCTTTCCCGCTGCCGTCGGTGATCGACCAGCGGATTTTCGCATTTTTGAGCGCCGCCGCGCCGAAGTTGTAGATCTCGGCCTTTGCCGTGAAGGTTTCGTCTTCGAACCAGGCGCTTTTCGGGTAGCGGAGCAGCGCCACGGTCGGCGCGCAGAAGGCCCGCCAATCCTCGGGCGTCACCAGTCCCTTGGAGTCCCAGAACGGATCGAGCACACCCACCGGGGCGTAACCCTGGCCCGGGAAGTCGTTGAGCGACAGGAGCTGAAATCCGGCCGATTTGGACGAGCGGAGCAGCGCCTCGATCACGGCCTTGTACTCCACGACGGTCAGCGCGCCCGAGGCCCGGAAGAAGTCGTGGGCCTGATCGCCCATGCCGTTGGCGGTGAGCATCTCGCGCCACAGTTCGAAGTTTCGGGCCTCGACCGGTCCCGTGTATTTCCCGATCTCGCGGAAGTCGGGATAGACGCACCGCTGGCCCGACTCGTGGGAAATTACCGGAACGTCCACGTCCGACTCCTTGCTGCGGTCCCAGTCGGTCGAGGGCCGTCCCTCGTAGACCTTCACGGGGCCTTTGTTGGTCTGCTGCGAGACGTAATACTGGTCGGACGGGACGCGCGTGCGGGCCGTCGAACCGCTGTACAGATGCCGCGTGTCGAGTTTGCGGCCGTCGGCGGTCAGCTCCTCGATGAAGTCGAAGTTGCCGGTGATCTCGTTGCCGTTGCAGTAGAGGACGAACGAGGGGTGGTTGCCGTACTCCTTGAGGATGGCGCGCATCTCGCGGCGGAAGAAGTCGTAGCGCGCTTCGTCCGGCTCGGCGTCCTTGCCCCACATGGGCATCTCGACTTCGAGGTAGACGCCGTGGCGGTCGGCCATGCGGAAAGCCGCGGCGGGAGGGCACCACGAGTGGAAACGGATGTGGTTCAGTCCGTAGTCCTTGACGATGCGCATGATACGCTCCCATTCGGCGTCGCAGACCGGGGCGTGGCCCGTTTTCGGGAACACGGCGTTCTCGACGGTTCCGCGCAGGTGGAGCGGCCGGCCGTTGAGCAGGATGTGGTTGCGGCCCTGCGCCACTTCGCGCATGCCGAAGGTCGCCGACTTCTTATGTTCGAAGGACTCTTTTCCGGTGCCGGTCAGCAGCGTGCACTCCACGGTGTAGAGGTTCGGGTTGAATTCGTCCCAGAGTTTCGCCTCCCGGCCCAGCGCGACGGTTTCGGTCAGGTCCATCTCCTCCGCTTCGCTGCCGACAGGTACCTCCTTCGTTACGTGCAGGCCGTTGCCCGAGACGGTGAGCAGCGCCTTTCCTTCGAAAGGCTTTTTCGTGCGGTTGTCGATCTTCAGGCGCACGTCGACGCTGTTCGTCGCGAGGTCGGGATACAGCTGCATGTCGTCGATGTAAACGGGGTCTACGGCCACGAGTTTCATCTCGCCGAGGATGCCGTTCCAGTTGATCTGCGTGAACTCCGTGTGGGCGTGGTTCCATTTGTGGGTGTTGTACTGGAACCGGTTGTCGATGCACACCGTGATGCGGTGCGTCTTGCCCGGGGTGACGAAATCCGTCAGGTCGTGGTTGTGGGGGACGCTGATGTAGTCCAGTCGGCTCACCTCCTTGGTGTCGACCCATACCGAGCTGAGCCAGTGGGTGCGTTCGAAATAGAGGAAGATGCACTTGCCCTTCCAGTCGGCCGGGAACTCGATGTCGCGCTGATACCACGCCGGACCCATGTACTCGTAGACGCGCGTCAGGCGGTCGACATGGCGGTAGGGCGATTTGTAGCCGATTTTGTAGTCGTCGGTGATGCCGGGGAGCATGATGGTCTCCTGGAGTTGGTGGTTGTAGCGCGGCGAAAGCGATCCCCTGCGGAAATCCATCACGTCCGTCTGGAACCTCCACTCTCCCGAGAGGTCCATTTCGCGGGTCTGGGCGGCCGCCGGGGAGAGGGAGCCCAACAGCACGGCCGCGAGAAGCAGTTTTATAAACCGGTTTTTCATGTATGGTGTTGTTTTAGATTATCGTTTCAGGTGTTTGTCCGCGAATTTCACGAATTGCCGCCAGTCGTAGAGCGTGATGTCGTGGTCGCCCGAACGGACGTGGTGGCCGATGTGTCCCGACAGCACGGGCGCGTCGGTTTGGGGCAGTTCCGTTCCCGAAAGTCCCTCCAGGCCGAACAACTCGTAGACCGGCGTGGCGTGGACCCCCGCGAGGAACTCGCCTTTCGGATCGGCCCAACGGTCCTCGACGGCGCTGGCGATATACACCGGGCGCGGGGCTATCAGCGCAATCAGTTCGTGCTGGTCGACGGGCAAAGCCGCCTCGTTGCCCGAATACCGGTTGAAGTTCCCGCAAAACCAATGCGGGAAAAGGCTGTTGATCCTGGCTACGGTTTCGCCGTAACAACGCCGCGACAACGCCGCGCCGCCGCATCCCGAGTCGTTCGACACGGCCATGGCGAAGCGCGGATCGACGGCTGCGGCCCAAAGGGCCGTTTTGCCGTGCCGCGAATGCCCGATGACCGCCACGCGGGAGGCATCGACATCCTCGTCGGTTTCGAGGTAGTCCATCGCACGGCTCAAGCCCCAGGCCCAGGCTGCGATCGTGCCCCATTCATCGGGGGCCGGTTTGGTCTGCCCCTCGCGGTAAAAGAGCGGGTGAACGCCGTTTTGGAAGCCGTCGTCGTAGTCGGGGTCGATGTCGCCGCGGTAAATCGTGGCGAGGCCGTAGCCGTTGGCGATCAGCATTTCGACCGGCCACCGCGATGCCGCCGCGGCGCGCGGGAACCCTTTTGCGCGGACTTCGCTGCCGCCCTCTGCGCGCGGCTTCATGCGCGAAACGGACTCCGTAATCAACGGGTCGTCGCAGATCGTGTGGTTGCCCTTGAAATTCAGCCCCAGAAAGACCGGAACGGCGTCGGTGCGTTTGTTGGGGATGTAGAGCAGGATGGTCATGAAATGTGCGTCGTCCTCGGTGAAGTAGACGGCGATCTCCCGGCGGGTGGCCATGTTGCCCAGCGTGTAGCGGTCTTCGGACAAGACCTCGAAATGCAGTCCCTCGGGGCGGTCGGGGGCTTTTCCGTAGACCTCGCTTTCGAACAGCGACAGCAGTTCGGGACGGCGTTCCGAAGTCCACGTTTCGGCGTCAGTCACCTTTTTGCCGGCGATGGTTGTCAGCGGGTCGGGCAGCGTGTAGGCCGGAACCTGCGATTCATCGTAGTTTGTCGCGGGCATCTGCGCCCGGGCGCAGAACAGGGTCAGGCCGCAGAGCGGCAGCAGCGCGTATTTTTTCACGGCGGTCATGGCTGCAATCGGCGTTTGATGCGCGTGAGCGCCTCCAGATAATAGTAGTCGGCGTAGGTGAGCGGCACGTCGACCTCCGAGGAGAAGGGATAGGCTCCCGTGCTGTGCCGGAGAATGAAGCCTCCGTTCTCACCCGCCGGAGCGGTGTATTCGGGCGAGGCCAGCGTGCGGATCTGCTTTTCGGCGAAAGCCATGTACCGCTCCCCTTCGGCTGCGGGCACGAAGCCGCTCAGCTCGACCAGCGCCGAGGCCATGATCGCGGCCGCCGATGCGTCGCGCGGCGTGGAGGCGAGGGCCGGCGCGTCGAAATCCCAGTAGGGAATCCCGTCGGCAGGCATGTTCCTGTGGTTGATGAGGAATCCGGCGATGCCGCGGGCCTGTTCGAGGTAGCGGGCGTCGCCCGTGAGGCGGTACATGCAGGTGTAGCCGTAGAGTCCCCATGCCTGTCCGCGGCTCCAGGCCGAGGAGTCGGAGAGGCCCTGATGGGTCTGCTTGAGATGGGGCTGTCCCGAGATCGTGTCGTAGGAGACCAGGTGGCAGGAGCTGAAGTCGGGGCGGAAATGGTGTTTCAGCGTCTTGTCAGCATGCGATACGGCCATGTCGCGCAGCGACTTGTCGCCCGAACGGTCGGCGGCCCACATCAGCAGTTCGAGGTTCATCATGTTGTCGATGATGACCGGATACTGCCATTTGTCGCGGTTGTGGTCCCACGAGCGGATCAGCCCTACTTCGGGTTTGAAGCGCGTCGCCAGCGAGCGCGCCCCGGTGAGCAGCACCTCCTCGTAGGACTTGTCTCCCGTGAGGCGCAGTCCGTTGCCGAAACTGCAATAGAGCATGAACCCCACGTCATGGTTGTCGGTGGTGTGTTTTTCCCGCTCGACGCGTGCGGTGAACATCCGGGCGTACTCCAGCACCCGGGGGTTGCGGCCGTTCTCGTAGACGTACCACAGCACGCCCGGGAAAAAGCCGCTGCACCACCAGCGCGAATCCGACGAGACGTCCTCGCCGTTCTCCCACGTGCGCGGCAGGCGGCCTTCGCGCGCACTGTACTTCTCGGCCATCAGCAGCGTCTGCCGCTCGGCGCCGGCCAGCGCCTTGTCCACGACGGTCTCCAGCGGTTCCCGCCCGCTTCCGGCGCAGCCTGCGAGCAGGACGCCGAGAAGCGTGTATGTCAAAAATTTCTTCATCTTCTTTTAATGTTTGTCGTAATAGGCTTTCATCAGATACCACGCTTTCTTGCGGTATCCCTGGTCGGAAACCAGCCCCTTGCGGTTCCAGCCCTCCTGGTTGGCGGGGTGGAAGCGGAACGGCGAGCGGAAGTCGAACAGAATCCACGGCGACACGCCCCGCAGGTTGGGGATGTTCTCGAACATGCGCAGGTTGTCGCGGTAGAGGGCCTCCTGATACTCCTCGCTCCACGAGCTGGCCACATCGGCCGGGCCGTGCTGGCCGTAGAGCGCCTCGCCGCCGAATTCGGAGATGATCAGCGGTTTGCCGCGCGCCACGTCCCACACCGCCTTATCGGGCGTGAGGGGCCACGGGTGATACCAGCCCATGTATTTGTTGATGGCCACGACATCCAGTTCCCCGATGAACGGGTCGTCCATGACGAACAGCTGCCGCTGGCGGTCGAAACGTACCAGATCGAACGCCGCAACGATCTGGCGCGTGTCGTCGATCTCCCGGCAGCATGCGATCAGGTGGCGCAGGAAGGCGTTGCGCGGCCCGGAAGGCTGCGTCTCGTTGGCCACGCCCCAAAACGTCAGGGCGCAGCGGTTCTTGTCGCGCGCGACCATCTCGCGGATCATGCGGCCCGCCTTTTCGCGGGTTTGGTCGTTGGCGAAGTCGATGCCCTGCCAGATGGGAATCTCCTCCCAGAGCAGGAAGCCCATCTTTTCGGCCAGCCGGACGATATGTTCGTTCTGCGGGTAGTGCGCCAGACGGATCATGTTGCAGCCGAGTGCCTTGGCCTCGCTGAGCAGCATCACGGCGTCGGCCTCGGAGTGTGCCCGGCCCATGCGCTGGGGGATCTCTTCGTGGAACGAGATCGACTTGAGGAACACGGGCGAGCCGTTGAGGACGATCTCTTCGCCCTCGGTGCGGATATTGCGGAACCCGATCGACTCCTCCACCCGGTCGCGGTCCGTGGAGACGATCACCCGGTAAAGTTTCGGATCGGCGGGGGACCAGCGTTGCAGTCTCCTGACCCGGAACGACGCCGAGGCCGTACCGGTCGCTCCGGCAGTGACGGTCCGGTCTACGTTCAGTTCGGGAATCTCGATCCGTACGGCCGTTCCGGCAGCGGCGCCCGCCAGCTGCACATCGGCGTCGATCCGGTCGTCGGAATCCTTGCCGAGGCGGATGAAATAGTCCCGGATAAAGGCGTCGGGCACGCTGACGAGCATCACGTCGCGCGTGATGCCGCCGTAGTTCCACCAGTCGAAGGCCATCGCCGGGATGGCGTCCGTGGTGCGGGTGTTGTTGACCTCCACGGCCAGAAAGTTGCCTTCGGGCTTGAGGCGGCCCGTCACCTCGATCTCAAAGGGTGTGAATCCGCCTTCATGGGCGCCGATCTCCTCGCCGTTGAGGTAGACCCGGCAGCGGTAGCTGACGGCTCCGAAATAGAGGAACTGCCGCCGGCCGGCCTGCTCGGGGGCGTCGAACCGCCGGGCATACCACACCGTGCCTTCGTAGTATTTCAGCTCGGGCATCTGACAGTTCCAGTCCGAGGGAACGTCGAGCCGCAGGCCGTTGTCGAACGAATATTCGTAGAAATCGGTCTTTCCCTCCGGCTTGCGGTTGAGGTAGATCTTGTTTTTGCGGCCCTGATCGTAGAGATCGACGATGGCGTCCCACTTTCCGTTGAGCGACTGCACGTCGCGTCCGTAAACGTTGGTGATCAGCTCCTGGGCTGCGATGTCGGCCGCCGCGAGCAGCAGCAGAGCAAATGACAGGATGAATTTTATCGGTGTTTTCATTGTTATCAGGATTTGTGGTTCGTCAGCGGATCAGTTCGTAGCGGTACATCGTGTAGTCGTTGGGCGCGGGAAGTTCCACCTCCAGCGTTCCGCGGCGTCCGGTCTTCTGCACGGCGGCCTTCCCGCTCCCCAGCACCGGCGTGAGGCGCACTTTCGAGTTCTCGGGGAGCCATGTTTCGATCCGGGCCTTCCGGTCGGGGTTCTGCTCGCGGAAGAAGATCAGGTAGCCCCGCTCGCCGTCGACCGACTGGAATCCGGTCCACGAGCGGCCCGACGGTTCGTCGCCCACGGGGAGGATCACTCCGCGGTGGAAATCGTGCTGCACCTCTTTGTAGCGTTCGATCAGCGCGCCGATGCCCAGCGCCTCTTCGGGCAGTCCGCTCGCCTCCATCCAGGCCAGCGGCTGTCCGGCCATGGTCGTTGCGAAGAGGTATTCGAAACTGTAATTGGCCGGGGCGAACGGGTCGCCGGCATATTTTTCCGTGTTGCGCCATTTGTTGAGGAACTCGATCTGGAGCTTCTCCGCGGGAACGTATTTGGAGAGCATCCACAGGTTGCGCAGCGTCCAGTAGGGGTAGTAGTTCTGCCAGTCGGTGTAACGGTTTTCGAGGAAAATGTTGCCGTACTCGTTGAACATGTGGTAGCCTCCGCGGCGTCCGGCCGTGGCGTCGAGGTTGAAGACCACTCGGCCGCCCGTTCGCTCCAGCACGCGGTCGAACAGCCGCCGCAGGTTGCTTTCGGAGCGTTTGTCGGGGATTGCCAGTCCGTCGATCTTGAACGTGCGGATGCCGTACTCGTCGTAGAGACCTACGAGGGCCTGCGCGTCCTTCTCCCAGTCGGCATAGCCGTCCTGTACGCTCGGGTTGAACCAGAGGCAGATCTCCACGCCCAGTTCCCGGCCCAGCTCCACGACAGGGTGCAATCCCCGGGGGTATTTCTCCGGGTCGGGTTTCCAGTAGTCGGGATTGTCCCAGATGTTTTTGAACGACCCCTTCGCCACGGCGGAGTTGGGGCTTTTGCCCACCTGCCAGCCGTCGTCGATCTGGAAATGCGTGATGCCCAGATGCGCGGCCTTGCGGACCTCGGCCAGGCAGAACCGTTCGTTCACCTTCGTGTCCTGGCTGCGGTCGCCCCATGTGTTCATCATCACCATCTCGTCGCGTCCGGGAAGCAGCTTCCGTAAATTTTTCTGGTAGCTACGCAGGGCCGTCAACTGTTCGAGTTCTCCGCCCGACCAGACTCCGAGGACGCATCCGTAGGCTTTCACCCACTCCCCTTCGCGGAGGTCCTTCTCCGTCACGCCCAGTCCCGTCACCGTGAAATCGCCGAACTCCGCCGTGAAGTCCCCGCCGCCATAGGCCAGTTGCACGCCCGAACCGGGGGCTTCCTTCAGGAAGAAGAATCCGCGGCCGTTCTCGGCGTTGCGGGCGAAGAGCAGGTTGCCCCGGTAGCTGTTTTTCCGGTAGGGAATGACGTCGGTTTCGAAGACCAGGTTGTTGTTCCAGTCCGTGACGTCCTGGAACTCCACGATCCGCGTATGCCAGTGGAACCCGCCGGGGTTGAACCGGTCGAGGGTCGCGGCGACCGGCTGCGACTGCATGTCGGCGGTCGATTCGATGTTCTTGCGGTCGGCGGCGTTGACCGCCCGGCTCTCGGGAAGCTGTGCGGCGCTGCCTTTGAGGTAGGTGTCGCAGGCGATCGCCGGAGTGTCGGCGCAGATGCGGTAAATCCGCCGTACGTCGAGCGTTCCCAGCGAAAATTCCACGGTGACTTCCAGCCGCGCCGGATGGATGTCGGTTTCGGCGATCCGTTTCGTCGAGCAGCGTCCGCCGGTGCTTCGGGTATCGCCCGCGACCTTGAAGTCGGGCGTCAGGGAACGGGAAGTCCACACCTGTCCTGACGAAAAGTCGGTCAGGCTCTGCGTCATCAGGTTGCCGCCGTTCCAGACGAACCGGCGTTCGATCCGGGAGTTGCCGATCGTCAGGGTGTCGTTCTGCAAACGGCTGTAACAGCCCTCCTGCGGGAAGGCGGACGTGCCGCAGAGCAGCATCGTGAACAGTATCGGGAGTGTGTGTTTCATGGTCGGGATTCTATTTTGCCGGCAGGATTCTGCGCATCGTGTCGGTAAAGATCGCAGCCATCCGCTGCTGGATGTATTTGTCTTGGCCCCGCTGGGGATGCCACCCGTAGGCGACGCCTTCGATGGTTTGCGTGTCCTGGGCGTGGAGCAGGCTCTGCTGGGTCCCGGTGGCCGGGTTCGGAGTGTCTTTCGAGAAGCCGATGTTCCTGTCGAACTCCACGAGCGGCAGGCCCCACCGTGCGGCGAGGCGCCGTATGGCGGCGTTGTAGGTTGTCCGCGCGTCGTGCCAGTCGGTGCAGAGGACGATGACGGCGGGTTTACCCGATTTCGTGCCGTAGTACTTCGATTTCGGGTCGTCCTTCAGGGCGTAACACTCGCTTTGGTAGCGTTTGATGACGTAATCGAACGCTGCGGCGTAGTTGCTTCGGTCGAACGGCGTCGTGTAATCGGTGTACTTCTCTTTCAGGCCGCCCGTGGCCGAGACGTCGCGGTTGTGGACCTGCATGATGACCAGCGCATCCATCTCGTCCAGCTCCCCGGCGTTCCAGAGCGTGCCCTCGGCCATCCGGTTGGCCGTGTCGGCGATCGACTCGCCGCCGATGGCCCGGTTGAGCGCCCGGGCGTCCAGTTGCCGGCAGCCGATTTCGAACCAGCCGTTCTGCGGCGAGGCGAACGAGGCCCCGGTGAGGAGGATCGTATATTTCGCGTTCTCCTGCGCTGCGGCGTGTCCCCATGCGAGGGGCAGCGCAAGCAGCAGTGTCAGTAGTTTTTTCATTGTCGTTTTCAGTCGTTGCGCAGTGCGCGGGGCGCTTTCAGAGAACCGCCCGTGTTGAATTTCTGGTTATCGGGAAGCCCCTCTTTTCTGCCGACGCCTTCGCGCATCAGCCTGCGGAGTTCTCCGAGGTGTTTCTGGTAGATCAGGCGGGGCGAAGCGTCGTATTTGCGGCACAGCGAGGCTGCCATGCCGACCACCTCGCCCATCATGCCCGTCGTGCGTATCACCCGCACCGTTCCGAGGGCCACGTGCGTCACGCTGATGTTCCGCCCGGCCATGAACAGGTTGTCCACGTTGCGGGAGTAGAGACACCGGTAAGGCACGGCATGGGGATAGATGTGGATGTGTTTGGTCGCGGCCTTGAACTCCCGGCCCGGGAAGCGCACGGAGTTGAGCGAATCGGGAAAATGCAGGTCGATGTCCCACGTCGCGGTGAACGAGGCGTCTTCGTGGAAGACGTTCTTGTCGATGTCGTCCTGTTTGAGGACGTAGTCGCCCAGAAGCCGCCGCGATTCGCGTTTGCCGGCCACATAGGCCACCCAGCCCAGCTCGCGGTTGCGGTACTTGGCATTGTCTTTCAGGCCGTTCTTGAGAAAGCTCCAGTTCGAATAGATCACCAGCAGGCCGTAGTCGCGGATGCGTTCGAAATCGCGGATCTGGTCGAGGTTCATGCCCGTCTCCCATTTCCATTCGCCCATCGTCACCCGCTCGCAGTTTTCGGCGTTGAACTCCACGCCGTAGCTGAACGTCGGGAACGAGGTTTTGCGGCCCGTGTCGACCGAATACCATTGGACGGACGAACCCATCGTCATCCGGTCGGCGGTTTCGGGCGCCAGCGTTTCGCCGAATTCGTCGCGGCTCTCGCGGCCCATGCGGTAGTCGGCTCCGGCCAGGAATCCGACGGTTCCGTCGCCCGTGCAGTCGGCGAAAAGCGGCGCTTCGAGCGTCGTCTCCTCCCCGGTTTCGATGTGGCGGACGATTACGGATTTTATCCGGCCGCCCTCTTTGTTCACCGCTACGGCGCGGCAGCTGGAGAACAGCTTCACGTTCTGCTCCCCGGCGATGAACGCACTTTTCTTCGCGTCCTCGTAGTTTTCGGCCGGCCGGGCGTTGCCTTCGCGCGAGTGGCCGAATTCGCGGATCATGCGGCCCAGTCCCTCGTTGGGGCCAAGCTCGATGACGCCGCCCAGGTGCACGCGGATTTCGGAGCTGTTGTTGCCGCCCAGCACCGGGCGGTCGTTGACCAGAGCGACGCTGCACCCCAGCCGGGACGCCGCGGCCGCGGCGCACATGCCTGCGAT
>OJRM01000475.1_pt1 | contig 18705 bp, 19 predicted proteins | sample 1599171 | NCBI WGS metagenome assembly OJRM01 (sample SAMN03922538, study PRJEB24848) | human gut metagenome | isolation source: stool sample | host: Homo sapiens | place: Germany | collected 2010-05
CTTCCTGCACTGCGTGGGTTCGCGCGACGAGAAGGTCTGCCAGCAGCACTGCTCGCGCGTTTGCTGCATCACGGGCGTGAAGCAGGCCATGGAGATGAAACGGCTCTTCCCCGAAGCCGACGTCTTCAACTTCTATATGGATATCCGCATGTTCGGTCCCGGCTACGAGGAGATGTACCGCGAGGCGCAGCAGCGCTGCAACATCCACTTCGTGCGGGGACGTATCTCGGAGGCCAGCCCGACGATCGACGGGAGGGTGCAGATCAAGGCCGAGGATACGCTGACGGGGCGCCCGCTGCGGATGAGCGTCGATATGCTGGTGCTCATCGTCGGTATGCGGGCCAACGACGACAATCCCGCTTTCGCCGCCTCGGCCGGGCTGCGGCAGGCGCCGAGCGGCTTCATGGCCCCGCGTGACCTCTTCCTGGGCAACGTGAGCAGCGGGGTCGAGGGGATCTTCTATGCCGGGACGGTGACCGCCCCGAAAAACATCGGCGAATCGTTGAACGAGGGCACCGCCGCGGCCGATGCCGTGGCGGAGTACCTGCAGGCATAGGCTATGGCGGCGATCAATTTCGGATACACCATCTCCAAGCCCCGCGCCATCGACCTCGACCGCAACAACCTGCGCAAGAGCGACGAGATCCTGCGCGAGATGCCCGAACTGCAGACCTGCATCGGATGCGGGGCCTGCACGGCGGTCTGCACGGCCGGCAACCTCACCGAGTTCAACTTCCGCAAGGTCCACACGCTCGTGCGCCGGGGCGAATACCAGGGCGCCTACGAGGAGATGAACAAGTGCATGCTGTGCGGCAAGTGCCGGCTGGTCTGCCCGCGCGGAATCAACACGCGGGGGGTGGTGATGCTCATCAAACGTAAACTGGGGGACTTCTGACCATGAACTTCTTCGCTCCGTTCTGCATACCCTTCATGGCCGGCGCGGCCGTGATGTTCCTCACGCTCCTCTGGAAGTGGGGAACGTGGCTCTACCGCCTGCCGCGGGCCGACAAGATGCTGATCCTGCGCGGACTGCCCACGCGGCGCACGTTGCAGGCCGTGTGGGAGGTCATCCGCGAGTCGCTCCTCCACCGGAGGATCTTCCGCGTCAATCCCCTGCTGGGCTACATGCACATGTCGCTGGCCTTCGGCTGGTTCCTCCTGATCTCGGTGGGCTGGATCGAGACGGTGGCCTACCTCGGGTTCCGTTACGTGCCCCTGCAGGGTCACGTCTTCTTCAAGTATTTTGCCACGGGACTCGAACACAAGCCCGTCTTCGACCTTTTGATGGACCTGCTGCTGCTCTTTGTCCTCTCGGGCGTGGCCCTGGCCTGGGGCAAGCGTTTCTGCTCGCGGGCTATGGGCATGCGCCGCACGACGAAACACGTCCTGGGCGACCGCATCGCCCTGTCGGCCCTGTGGTTCATCTTCCCGGCACGCCTGCTGGCCGAGAGCACGACCTGCGCGTTGTACGGCGGCGGGAGCTTCCTGACCGGTTCGCTCGGCGGATGGATGGCGGCACACGTCGGCGTGTTGCCGCTGATGAACCTCGAGTCGGCTGCCTGGTGGTTCTACTCCTCTTGCCTCGGGCTCTTCTTCGTGGCATTGCCTTTCTCGCGCTACATGCACATCTTTACCGAGATCCCGCTCATCTTCCTGCGCCGCTACCGGCTGCGTTCGGGCGAGAAGGAGACCTCGTTCGACCGTTTCCAGGTCGAGGCCTGCTCGCGCTGCGGCATCTGCATCGACCCCTGCCAGCTGCAGAGCGTGCTCGACATCCGCACCGTGCAGTCGGTCTACTTCCTGCGTGACCGCCGTTACGGCATGCTGCGCCGCGAGACGGCCGACAACTGCCTGATGTGCGGGCGTTGTGCCGAGAAGTGCCCCGTGGGCATCGACCTCAATACGCTGCGACTCAATTCGCGCGACCGGATGCGCAACGTCCCCGATGAGCGCCGCTACGGTTATCTGGCTGGTGTGGACCGTTCGTCGGGTACGGGCAAGGTGGGTTATTTCGCCGGCTGTATGACCCTGCTGACGCCTCGGACGATGACGGCGATGGCCCGGGTCTTCGATGCGGCGGGCGAAGAGGTCTGGTGGGCCGACCGCGAGGGCGGCGTCTGCTGCGGACGGCCGCTGAAGCTGGCCGGCGAGACCGACTCGGCCCGCAAGATGATGCGTTACAACACCGAGCTGTTCCGCAAACACGGGATCACGACGCTGGTGACCTCGTGCCCGATCTGCTTGAAGGTCTTCCGCGAGGATTATCACCTGGAGGGGATCGAGGTGCTGCATCACTCGGAGTATATGCTGCGGCTGATCCGTGCGGGCCGTATCCAGCTCGAGCACGGGACGACGCGCTTCACCTACCACGATCCCTGCGAACTGGGGCGCGGCAGCGGGATTTACGACGAACCCCGGGCCGTGATCGAGGCGATCGGCGAGTTGCTCGAACCCGCCTCCACGCGCGAGAACGCCCTTTGCTGCGGTTCGTCGGTGGCCAATACGGCCATCTCCGACAGCCAGCAGGTACGCATCGCTCGTTCGGTGGCTGCAGAACTCGAACAGACGGGAGCCGATGTGATCGTCACGGCCTGCCCGTTGTGCAAGAAGGCGATCGGGCGGGGTACACGGCGCGAGATCCGCGACCTGTCGGAGATCGTCGCGGCGGCCGTAAAATAATTTTACGGCGTAACCCCCTGATAAAAAGGCGTGAGGGTGGCAAGTTCGGGCGAAACTTCCGTTTTGATTTGCAGATGTGATTTTTTTGCCTTATCTTTGCACACGCAAAAGCGATAGATCGGAGATCTGAAAGATATATCGCGGGATGGAGCAGTTGGCAGCTCGTCGGGCTCATAACCCGAAGGTCGGAGGTTCGAGTCCTCCTCCCGCTACCAAAGCGGACAATTCGAGAGAGTTGTCCGCTTCTTTTTTTCTGCTGCTGACGCAAAGGTAACTTCCCTTTTTCCTTTCTCCCCTGTGTCGTCCGGGACCGGTTGTCTCCAGCCTCTCTCCGACGTCCATTGGCGAGTCGGGCTCCCTCCTCGTGTTCGGACGGTTCCCCGGCTACCGGTGTATTACGTGCGGAGGATGCTGCCGGACTCTTCCGCCGCCTTCGGGCGCTTGTTTTCCCCTTCGGAGCGCCCTTGTCAGGACGGTGTTGGATTTTTAGTTGTTCGTTATTTGTAATTTACTGATTTACAATGTTGATTTTAAAGGTGTGTTAGGTTTTTGTCCAGAGCGTGTAATGCCTCAATGGCTTCTGTCCGCTATCTTTGCAGTCGAGTTTTTAGGTGAATCAATTATTTGGAAAGAGATGAAATTGAAATTTGTTCTGGCCATGGTGACGGCTCTGCCGCTTGCATTCATGGCATGTAAAAAGGAACAGGGGCCTAACCCGGGCAAGGATGCGACCGTGCGTATTGCGGTCCTCCTGCCCGACGGCACTCCCGTCCCGGGCGCCGAAGTTCGGGTCTACGACGAGGCCGGCGGTAAGGCCTTGGAGAAGAATCCCTTTGCTGCGCCGCTCGAGACCCTGACTGCAGGGGCGGACGGCGTGGTGCAGTATACGATGCGTGTGGACCGCTGGTTTTCGGGTGCGAAGCAGCGTTATGTGACCTTTGCCGTGCTGCAGGGGACCGGAGACAACTATCACCTCTGGTCCGTCGGACGGACCGTCGAGGTCGGACGGTCGCAGCGCGCGGAGATCCGTCTCGAGGGACTTGATGAGAAACCGGGCGTTCCGTCGGATCCCGGTCCGGTGAGCCTGCGTGTAAGCCGTCAGCCCGACAAACTTGTCTATTGTCTTGGCGAACCGCTCGATCTGACGGGGCTCGAGGTGATGGGACGCTATGAGGATGATAAGGAGCAGGCCGTGGAGGTTACGCCTGCACAAGTGAAGGGCTTTTCGTCCGAGCGTCCGGCCGGGGAGCTGGAGCTGACCATTGAGGTCGGAGACCGTGAGACGTCGTTTACGGTGACGGTCCTCCCTGTGCGTGTGGAGAACGGCGTGCTTACCGAGGTCTGGCCCGAGGCCGATGAGATCGTGCTGCCCGAGATCGTGCGCGAGATCCCCGAGAAGGCGTTTGCGGCTCGCAGGATCAAGAGCCTCAAACTCAACGAGGGGCTGCGGACGATTGGTGAGATGGCCTTCTGCGGAGCTTCTGTTCCCGAGATCATCCTGCCCGCGAGTCTCGAGCAGCTGGGCGATCATGCCTTCTACCATTGTGCGGGGCTTACGCGTGTGGACATGAGCAGGACGCAGCTTGCCGCCTTGCCAAAAAACCTCTTTGCCTATGCGGACATCGAGCAGATCGTCTGGCCCGCCCGGTTGGCCGAAATCGGAACGCAGGCCTTTCTGGGTACCGGACGGCTCAAGCGGGTGGAGATTCCCGAGACGGTCCGCAAGATCGGTTTCGAGGCTTTTCGCGAGAGCGCTGTCGAATCGGTCGTATTGCCCGACGGGGTTACGGAGATTGCTGGCCGTGCCTTCTACCTTTGCGCGTCTTTGGTCGAAGTTTCGGTTCATGGTGCGTCGGGCGATACGGCCGACGGTGCTCTTCGGGGGTCCTGTTTCGTGGGATGTCCTTCGCTTGAGCGACTTGCCATTCCGCGGAGCATCCGGACTCTGGAGCAGGGACTGCTGTCCGGCAATACCCGGGTATCGTCGATCGTCATTCCGGCAGGCGTCGGGGAGATTGCTTTCGGGGCGTTCGACAACACGCGAATCCGTGAGGTCCGCGTGGAGGCCGCGACACCGCCCGTTGCCGGGCTGATTCTCGACCAGTGGTATGGCTTTCCGAAGGATGTGGAGAAGATCATCGTGCCGGCAGGAACGGCCGATGCATATAAAAAGGCAGCCGGGTGGAGTCGGTTTGCCGACCGTATCGAGTGACGTGTGCTTGTATTGTTTGCGATAAAATGGAATAAATGGATCCTCGATTACGGAACCGCCCGAAGAGTTCAACTCTTCGGGCGGCTTTTTTTTGCAGGCCGGGGCCATGGGCATGCTTTGCCGTGGCCTCGGCTCTGTTTATTGGTTTTTGTAGGCCTCTACGCCGCTGCGGAGGAATTGGACGAATGCCTCCACGTCGAGGTTATACCCGCGGGGCTCGACCAGCGGTTTCCCGTCGCGGCCCTGCAGGACGTAGTAGGGCTGTGCATTCACACCGTAGGTCTTCAATGCGTAGTAGGAGTTGATCTTGCCGAGACTCTTGAGGACCTTTCCGGCATCGGTCGTGACCCAGTCCTCCTTGGGCAGCACCTTCTTGTCGTCCGAGTAGAGGGCACAGATGACATAGTCGTTGCGCAGGATCTCCAGCACCTCGGGGTCGGACCATACGCGGGCCTCCATTTCGCGGCAGTTCACGCAGCCGTGGCCCGTGAAGTCGATGAACAGGGGCTTCCCGACCTTGGCGGCATAGGCTTCCGCCTCCTCCAGGTCGAAGAATCCCTCGAGTCCGTGCGGGAGGTGGAGAAAGTCGCTGTACTTGGGCTTCCCGATACCGCTGTCCGATGTTGCGGCGGGAGCTGCCGCGGTATTGGCTCCGAGGACGAAATCCTGCGTGGTGATCGGCGGAAGGTATCCCGAGAGCCCTTTGAGCGGGGCGCCCCACATGCCCGGGATCATGTAGACCACGAACGAGAAGGTGACGATGGCCAGAGCGAGGCGTCCCACGCCGAGGTGCTTCACCTCGTCGTCGTGGGCAAAGCGGATCTTGCCCAGCAGGTAGAGCCCCAGCAGCGAGAAGACAACGATCCATACGGCGAGATAGATCTCACGGTCGAGCAGCCCCCAGTGGTAGGTCTGGTCGGCCACCGAAAGGAACTTCATGCCGAGGGCGACCTCGATGAATCCGATGACGACCTTCACGGAGTTGAGCCAGCCGCCGCTCTTCGGGAGCTTCTTCAGCACCGAGGGGAAGAGGGCGAAGAGGGTGAACGGAAGCGCGAAGGCGATCGAGAAGGCGAGCATCGTGACGATCGGCGCCCAGAACTCTCCGGAGGTGGACTTGATGAGGACCGAACCGACGATCGGGCCCGTGCAGGAGAACGATACCAGAACGAGCGTCAGGGCGAGGAAGAAGATGCCGCCGAGCCCCTTGGTGTCGGCCTTCGAGTCGGTCTTGTTTACCATCCACGAGGGCATGGTGATCTCGAATGCTCCGAAGAACGAGGCGGCGAAGACCATGAACACGAGGAAGAAGATGACGTTGGGCAGCCAGTGCGTGGCCAGCCAGTTGAAGATGTCTGCCGTCACGGCGTCTCCGCCGACGATGCGTGTGATGAGGATGATTGCGGCGATGGGCACGGTGTAGAGCAATACGATGAACAGACCGTACAGCGAGGCGCGGAGGCGTCCCATGGCTACGCCGCCTTCACCCTTGAGGAAGTAGGAGACGGTCATCGGGACCATGGGGAAGACGCAGGGCGTCAGGAGGGCAGCGAAGCCCCAGAGGATGGCTTCGATGATGAGCGACCAGAGCGATCCGCTGCCTGCGGCATCCTTGGTGGCCGGTGCGGCGATCTCGGCGTCGGGGGCGGCCGGCATTGCGGGTTTGATCTCGGCGGCGGGCACCGACTCGGCCTTTGCACCGGCCGGTACGGTGATCGTGAGCTCGGTGTCATCGGGCGGCATGCAGCTCGTGTCGTCGCAGATCATCCATTCGATCTGGGCTTTGGCCGTTGCCTGCTCTGCCGTGAGGTGCACGCGCTGCGCGAACTGCGCCTTTCCGGAGAAGGTGCCGATCTCCATCGAGAACATCTCGTCGTAGTGGCGTTCCGGAGTGGTGAGCTGCTCAACGCCGCCGTCGAGAGTCATGCCCTCGCCGGGCGTGATGACGATCGTCGTGGCGTTCGGTCCGCCTTCGTAGGGCCCCATGTCGTACATGTGGTAAGGCGTCGGGATCGAGGCTTCGAATACGATCCGGTAGATGTCGCCGTCGAGCGGCTCGACGGAACTTTTCCATGTGACGCTCTGCGCCGATGCCGTGAAGGCGGACAACACGGTTGCGAGCGTCAGCAGACAGACGCGAATCAGTTTGTGCATGGTCGTAAGACTTTGGTTTGATTTGAAATTTCCGCAAATATAGCATTTTTTGCGAAGAAATTGCTATTTTCGTACAATGATTCGCATCTCGCTCGTGATCCCTACCCACAACCGTGCCGTGCCGCTGCTTGCGGCGCTCGAATCGGTTGTGCGGCAATCGCTTCCGGCGGAAGAGTGGGAGTGTGTCGTCGTAGACAACAATTCGACGGACGATACGGCTGAGCGTTTCGCCGCGTTTCGGTCCGCACATCCCGGCGTGCGGCTGCGCATGGTCCGCGAAACCGGCCCCGGGGTCTCCTATGCCCGCAACCGGGGCCTGCGTGAGGCGGCGGCCCCGCTTGTGGCCTTCATCGACGACGACGAGCGGGTGAACGCCGATTTCCTGCGCGCCTATGCCGACTTCTTCGATACGCATCCCGGTGCTGTGGTCGCCGGGGGGCGCATCATCGCCGAGTATCCCGAGGGACGCCCGGCGTGGATGTCCCGGTGGGTCGAGATGCCGATCGCCAATCCGATGGACTTCGGTCCCGACGTGCGGCCTTTTCCGGCAGGACGGGTGCCCGGTGGCGGAAATATGGCTTTCCGGCGTGCGGGGTTGGTCGGTTACGGGGGCTTCGACCCCTCGCTGGGACGTGTGAACGGAGAACTGATCGGCGGCGAGGAGAACGACTTTTTCGAGCGTTTGCTGCAGGGCGGCGAGACGATCTGGTATGTTCCGGGGGCGGTCATGTGGCACATCATTCCGCCGTCGAAGCTCACTGTCGCCTATTTCCGCCGTCTGAGCCGGCATGTGGGGGTGAGCCAGCGGCTTCGGGCGCAGATCCACCATCGGGTGGTGCGCACCTGCCTGCTGGAGTTGTTCAAGTGGGGCGCGACCCTGCTGTTGCTGCTGACCTTGTCGCCGCGCCGCGGCGTATGGCTGCTGCGCCTGCGGTGGGGCATCAGCCGGGGACTCTTTTTCGGCGTCAGGCCCCGCTCCGGAAAATCGTAATGGTGTTTATTCCGGCTTTCCGCTCCCTGTCCCGACGGCGGGGATGCACGGGTGTATATGGAAAAGGGACGCCGGACGGAAAACCCGTCCGGCGTCCCTTCATCCTGTCCCTTCCGAGGGGTCAGAAGAGGTACTTCTCGTGCTTGACCTTGTTCACCAGCCGGAAGATATCCTGCCAGGCCTCCTCGCCGAAGGTCGTGCCCACCACCTCGATCACCTTGCCGGCCGTGATGGCGCCGATCGTGCCGCACTGACGCAGCGTCAGCCCCTCGGTGAGGCCCGAGAGGAATCCGGCGGCGTAGAAGTCGCCCGCGCCGGTGGTATCGACCCGCTTGGCTGCTGCCATGATGCCCACGTGCACCACCTCGTCGCCGCGCTTGATGAGCGCCCCCTTCGTGCCGATCTTCACGACGGCCAGCCCGGCCATCTCCGAGATCGCCTGCAGGGCGTTCAGCGGTTCGGCCTCGCACGTGAAGGTCTTGGCCTCGTCCTCGTTGGCGAAGACGATATCGACGTATTCGCGCACCAGCTCCCGCAGGAAGGTGAGGTTCTCGGCCACGATGTTGAAGCTGGCCAGGTCGATGGCCACCTCCAGCCCGCACTCCTTGGCCGTGCGCGCCGCCTTGAGGATCAGCTCGTGGCTCTGCACCAGATATCCCTCGATGTAGAGGCAGTCGTAGCCGTCGAAGATCGTCGGTTCGATCTCCTCGGCCGAGAGCTCCAGCGCGGCGCCCAAGTGGGTCACCATCGTCCGTTCGCCGTCGGCCGAGATGAGCGACACGCACTTGCCCGAGCGCTCCTGTCCGCGGAAGACGATCGGCTCGATGCCGAGGTTCTCGAGCGCCTGTACGAAGAAGTCGCCCGTCGTGTCGTGTCCGACCTTGCCGATGAATCCGACCTTGCAGCCGAGCTGCGCCATGGCGCGGATCGTATTGCCGGCCGATCCTCCGAGCGAGAGCGAGTAGGGAAGTCCCGCCACGGATTTCGAAATTTCGGTCTGTAGTTGCGTGTCCACGAGGCTCATCGAGCCTTTCGCCAGTTTGAACCGCCCCAGTACGGAGTCGGTCTTCAGATTGACCAGCATGTCGGTCAGGGCATTTCCGATGCCAATAACGCGTTTCATTCGCTGCGGTTGTGGGTGTTGTAGTGGGTGTTCGGTGCAGGTTTTATATCGAGAGAATCTTCACCAGTTCCAGTGCGTTGCGGTCGATTCCCTTGTTGTGCTGGATCGCCTTGACGAAGGGCACGTATACGATCTTGCCGTTCTCGATGCCGATCATCACGTTGCGCTGTCCGTCGAGGATGGCCTCGATGGCCGCTTCGCCCATGCGCGAGGCGAGGATGCGGTCCACGGCCGTGGGCGATCCGCCGCGCTGGATGTGGCCCAGGATTGTCACCCGGGCATCGTATTGCGGGAACTCCTTCTTGACGCGCTCGGCCAGGGCCGTGGCACCGCCCGTCTTGGGGTTTTCGGCGACGATGACGATTGCCGAATTCTTGCTCTTGCGGAACCCGTGGTTGATGAGTTCGGCCAGCTGGTCCACCTCGGTCTCCATCTCGGGGATGATTGCCGCCTCGGATCCGGTGGCGATGGCGCTGTTGAGGGCCAGGTAGCCCGCCGTGTGGCCCATTACCTCGACGAAGAAGAGGCGTTCGTGGCTCGAGGCGGTGTCGCGGAGTTTATCGACGGCCTCCATGATCGTGTTGAGCGCCGTGTCGTATCCGATGGTCGAGTCGGTGCCTCCCAGGTCGTTGTCGATCGTTCCGGGCAGGCCGACGATCGGGACGTTGTACTCCTGGGCGAAGAGCCGGGCGCCGGTCAGCGAACCGTCGCCGCCGATGACCACCAGGGCATCGATTCCGGCGGCCGTCATGTTGTCGTAGGCGGCCTTGCGGCCCTCGGGTGTGGTGAACTCCTTGCAGCGGGCGGTCTTCAGGATCGTGCCGCCCAGCTGGATGATGTTGCTCACGCTCTGCGACTTGAATTCAACGATCTCGTTGAATACAAGACCCTTGTATCCTCGCATGATGCCCTTCACGGAGAACCCGTTGAAGATCGCGCTGCGCGTTACGGCGCGGATGGCCGCATTCATGCCCGGGGCATCGCCTCCGGAGGTCAGAATGCCGATGCATTTGATTTCGGACATACTCTTTCCAGTTTAAAACAAAATCGCTCAAAGGTAGTAATTTTTTCAATTTTCTCAAAAAACGGGCCGTTGTCCGTCATCTGTTTCGACGAACGCGACAGGCCCCGCCGCGGTGAGATGCGGCGGGGCCTGCCTTTTGTCTGTTGGCCGGCGGGCGGAAAGTCGCGCGCGGCGTTATGGTGCGGAGGTTACTGCTGCTTGACGCTGATCTCGACGCTGTGCGACGTGATGCTGTCGCCCTCTTCGTTTGTCGTGCGCTCACCGGCGTTGATCTGCAGCCCGCCCTGTTTTTTGTCCACGGTGATGTCGAGCTCCTTCGACGGGACGCTGATATGCAGTGTCTTGCGTCCCTCCTCGATGATGCTCTCCCCGTCGTACTCCTCGAGTAGCTCCTTGAGCGTCGTCATCTCACCGTCCACCTCGATCGTGCTGTTGAGTGCGTCGCGGATGGCTTCGCGCTTGTCCCTGAAGCGTTCGCCGACCTTTTCGCGGATGGCGATCGTCGAGCAGGCGATGATCGAGGCGATCCAGCAGAGGAAGATGACCAGTACGGTCTTGCCTCCGGGCTTGCGCGAGGCGATCAGGCACATGAGCACGTAGATCAGCAGGATGGTCGGGATCAGGGCGATGAAGATACCCAGTATGGGTACCCAGAGCGAGAGGTCCCAGTCGAGGTTGAGGGTCTCGGCGCCTCCGATCAGGATGGCGAACAGCCCGATGATCAGCGCACAGGCGACCATGATGAGGCAGAAGACGATCAGTCCGGCGAAGAGCTTCAGCAGGATGAGCACGACCTTGCCGAAGACCGATACGGCCTCGGCTACAATGGGTTTGGCCTTGGCGTCGGGGTCGTTGTTCGCGGCGGCGACCGTCGTCTCGCCGATGGCTTGGGCGGTGATTTTTTCGCCGTTCATCTCGAGTTTCTGCCGGGCCGAGCGGGCGGCCGGTACGGCGAACCACATGATGAAGTAGCAGATCAGGAAGATGCCGAACAGGTTGCCGAACAGCGGGCTGAACCAGCGCAGGAAGGGGACGCTCCCGAAGCATGCGAGCAGCAGGGGCAGGAAGAGCGCCAGACGCACCCAGACGGGGTCGAGGTTGAAGTAGCGGCCGATGCCGGCGCACACGCCTCCTAGTTTGGCGTTTTCGGTGTCGCGGTAGAGGCGGCGCGGGATCCGCGGAGCCTCGGGCTCCAGGTCGGCATCCGTGCTTTCGGAGATGTCCTCGGCCGAACCCATCTGCCGGATGATGTTCATGATCAGCGGTTTCTCAACGACGCGGGCGTTGTCCTGCACCGAGAGGATCAGCTCGGCGATGCGGGCCTCGATGTCGGCGACGATCTCCGCACCGTCGGGCGACTCCCGGTACGAGCGCTTGAGGCTTTCGAGGTAGGCGGAGAGCTCCTCATAGGCGTCGGCGTCCAGTGTGAACGCCACACCCGATATGCTGCATTTCTTGACTTCTTTCATGGTTTTGCGGATTGTGTGGTGGTCGGTGGTGCGGGTTTGGTCAGTGGCTTACGCAGCCGCTGCTCGATTTGGTGATGTCGGTCGAGCAGTCGCCTTCGTAATGGATCGAGGAGCCGCTCGATGCCTCGGCGTCGAGTTGTTCGGTGCAGTGGATCCGGGCGCTTGCGGCGCTCGAGGTGTCGATCTTCCATTGTTTGACGACCAACTCCGCGGCTGCGAGTTTCGAGGCCGAGCTGAGTTCGGCCCGTGCGGCGTCGGCCCGGCCGCTCAGTTTGATCTTGGCGGCGCTCGAGGCGTTGATCCGGCATTCGCCAGCCTCGACGGCGGCCTTGATCTTGGAGGCGCTTGTGGCTTCGAGCGAGCAGACGCCGGCCTTGACGGCTGCGTTGATGTTGGCGGCACTCGAGGCTTCGAGCGAGATGTCGGCGGCTCCGAGAGCCGTGGCGCAGGTGATCTCCGAGGCGCTCGAGGCTTCGAGTGCGCGGATCTTGCCGTTGTCGGGGACCGTGACGGTGACGTGGATGTCCGATACGGAGTTGATCTTCGGGTCGATGCTGATCCGCAGCTCATCGCCCGAAGCCTCGGCTACGATGTGGTCCATCAGGTTGTCGTCGGCCTCGATGCGGATCCGGTCCTCGATTTCGTCCGTGATGATGACCTTCACGGCGCGCGAGGCCGAGATCTTTTCGAAGTTGGGTGCGGGAATCGTCCGGGTTACGATTGTGCCGCTGCCCTTGATTCGGCGGTTCGAGGCCGAGAGGCTCTCGGGGAAGAAGATGCCGGTCAGAACGCCGGCGATGGCGGCCAGGGCGGCCAGGGAGACGAGGCCCAGCAGAACTTTTTTCATGGCGATGCGGTGTTTGTGTTTTTTTACATGTTCGGGTTTTCAAATGCGGGGACCGGATCGGAGACCGGTTCGGCGGATGTTTCGGCTGCCGGTTCTTCGGCTGCCGGGGTTTCGGCGCTCTGTCCGGCCGTGTCCGTCCGGCCGTGGCGGATGACCTGAATCTGTCCGACCAGTTCGTCCCACGCCTCGTCGAGCGAGCGGAGATACTGGAGCCCCTTTTCGGTGAGCGAGTAGTATTTGCGGGGCGGCCCCTGCGGGGACTCCTCCCAGCGGTAGGTGAGCAGTCCGGCGTTCTTCTGCCGGGTGAGGATCGGGTAGAGTGTACCCTCGACGACGATCATTTCGGCCGCTTTGAGCTCGGAGATGATCTTCGGAGCATACGATGCCTCGCGCGAGAGGATGGCGAGGATGCAGTACTCCAGAATTCCTTTGCGCATCTGCGCTTTTACATTGTCTTCGGCCATGGTGTTTTAGGATTTTAAGCGTTTCGGGGCTTTGGGGACGATCAGCCAGAGGATGATGTAGACCCACAGCGAGAGTCCCCCGAAAAGGATCAGCAGGAGGGTGGCGATCCGCACCAGCGAGACGTCGAGTCCGAAGTATTCGGCGACTCCGGCGCATACGCCGGCGATGATGCTGTCCTGCGAGCGGAATAACCGCCTGTTGTCGTTCGGTGTCATGGGTGGTATGCGTTATGGACGTTTGTCGTTGAACGAGAATTTACGGGCCGGCTCCTCGGGGATGACGATCCAGAGGATGATGTAGGCCCAGATGGAGAGTCCTCCGAAGAGGATGAGCAGCAGCGTTATGAGCCGGATCATCGTGGGGTCGGCGTTGAAGAATGCGCCGAGGCCGCCGCAGATGCCGGCAATCGAGCGGTCGGTGCGCGAGCGGTAGAGCCTGCGGGGCGGGACGGTCTGCGCTTCGTCCTCCTGTTGCGGGGTGCTGTGGCGCTCTCCGAATTCCGAGGGGGCGCCCAGCCGGGCAATCGTCGAGCGGACCAGGTCGAGCGTCACGACCCGCATGGGGGAGCAGACGCGCTCGCGGAAGATCTCGGCGATACGGATCTCGATATCGTCCATCGTTTCGCCGTCCTCTTCGGGCAGCCGGCTTCGGACGTCGTCCAGATAGTTCTGCAACGCGCGGCAGGCATCGTTGTCGAGAATGAAGACCTCGGAGCCGATATTGACGGTAACAGTCTCTTTCATGGTCGTAGGTGTTTTTCCCAGGTTAATGTTTTGCGGGTTCTATTATTTTTACATTGCAAATATAATGCTTATTTTGATACTATGCAATACAAAGTACCTAATTTTTTTGTGCAGCCTGCATTTTTTTTCTCCTCGGAGGGGGTGCGGCAGAAAAAGCCCGCCCGTGTGGATACAGGTATGGAACATTTTTCGTATCTTTCAGAAACCAAACCAAAACTGCTGACATGAAATTTTTCATCGACACGGCGAATCTCGCGCAAATCCGCGAGGCCAATGAAATGGGAGTGCTCGACGGGGTGACGACCAACCCGTCGCTGATGGCCAAGGAGAACATCCGGGGCGAAGAGGCGTGCCGCCGCCACTATGTGGAGATCTGTCGGATCGTGGACGGCGATGTGAGCGCCGAGGTGATCGCCACGGATTTCGAAGGGATGGTACGCGAGGGTACCGAGCTGGCCGGGCTCGACCCGCACATCGTCGTGAAGCTGCCCTGTACGGCCGACGGCATTCGGGCCGTGCGCTATTTTGCCGACCGTGGGATCCGCACCAACTGCACGCTGGTCTTCTCCGTAGGCCAGGCGCTGCTGGCCGCCAAGGCGGGCGCCACCTATGTCTCGCCCTTCGTCGGACGTCTGGATGACATCTCGGAGGACGGCGTCGGACTGGTGGCCCATATCGTGCGCGTCTACCGCACCTACGGTTTCAAGACGCAGGTGCTGGCCGCCTCGATCCGCCACACGCATCACATCATCCAGTGCCTCGACGCGGGGGCCGATGTGGCCACCTGCCCGCTTGCCGCGATCAAGGGGCTGCTCAAACACCCGCTGACCGACAGCGGCCTGGCGCAGTTCCTGGCGGACCATGCGCGGGTGAACGGCTGACCGGCCGATACGGACCACGGGGCGGAATCGCAGAGGCAGTTCCGCCCCGTTTTTTTGCTTTCGGCCTGGGGCCGGAAGGGAAGGACCGAAAAAAATGAAAAAAAACGATCCCGGCTTGTTGCGTTTCGGGCCCCGGGATCGTCTTATGTGTGACCATGGAGGAGATCGAATTCAATACATATGTCCTGCCGCTGCGTGATCGGATGTTCCGCTATGCGCAGAGCCTGCTTCTGTCGGCCGCCGAGGCCGAAGATGCGGTGGCGGACCTGCTCGAACGGTTGTGGGTCGAGCGGTCGCGCCTGGCCGGATGCCGCAACATCGACTCCTTCGTGCTGACGGCCCTGCGCAACCGTTGTTACGACCTGCTGCGCAGCCGTCGGGCCCGATCCCGGCGCGACGATGCCTTCGGCGAGGGGATTGAGCGTGCGACGATGGGCGAAAGCGGAGTGTGGGAGATCCGCGAGCAGGTGCGCCGGGCAATCGCCAGCCTTCCCGAGCGGCAGCGCGAGGCGGTCCACCTGAAGGATATCGAAGGATATCCGACCCGCGAGGTCGCGGAGTTGCTCGGGTGCGACGAGGCGCAGGTGCGTGTCCTGCTCTCCCGGGCACGGAGCGCCCTGCGGGAAATTCTGCAAAAAATGATGGATGATGGACAAGCGAAACAGACGCATTGAATCTTTGGCCGCCCGCTGGATGGCGGCCCGGACGACCGACGCCGAGGAGCAGGAGCTCCGGCGCCTGCTGCGGTCGGGCGAGGTCCCCGAGTCGCTTCGCGACCTCGCGGCGCTTTTCGAAGGGCTCGGCGCCCTCTCCGGGGAGCGGATGCCCGATACGGGAGCCGCCGGACGTCCGGCGGCAGACTCCTCCTGCCGGAAACTTCCCCGGGCGGAGACGCGCCCCCTGCACCGCCTGGCGGCCGTCTGGTGGGGTATGGCAGCAGCGGTCGTGGCAGGGATCCTCGTACTTGCCGGACTTGTGCGCGAGCCCTACTGCTACATCGACGGGCGTCCCGTCTACGACCGGGAGGTCGCCCTGCAGACGACGGCCTATCTCGACTCCTTCGCTGCGCTCGACGCCACGTCACAGATCGTGGATGAACTGATGGAAAACAAATAATAAATAGACAAGATTATGGACAAACGAACCCTTTCCCTTTTTGCTGCGTTTCTTCTTTCGGCCCTGCTGCTGCTCCTGCCGGCCTCGGGCCAGACCTGTGATCATCCGGCGGCCGCGGATGCCGCAACCTGCGACCCAGCCTCCCGAAGTCTGTCGGACTGTGAACCGATGGCTGCCGACAGCCTCGAGCGGATCGATACCGTAGACTCCGACCTGGTGGCCCTGCGCCGCACGGCCGGCGGCGACGAGGTGGTCCTCGAGGTGGCCGGCTTCGGCCTCACGCTCTCCCCGTTGTCGGAAGAGAAGATGAAAGACCGGAGTGCACGGGTCAAGGCTCCGCGCTTCAATATGGTCGCTCTTTACAAGACCGAGGTCGGTTTCAACATCCCAACGGGGACCGATTACGGCGGCTATCCTGCCGCGGAGACCGGATTCTTCGACCTGCGGGGCGGCAAGTCGTTCCATTTCTCTACGACGCTCGTCGGACTGAATTGTGTGATCGGCAGACAGCGGAAGTTCTCGATCACTACCGGACTGAGTTATGCGGTCGATAACTACCGGCTTTCGGACAACTCGATCACGCTCGCTTATCGCGACGGAAAGGTCGTTCCGCAGCGGCTTGACGGGAAGGCCGACAAGTCGAAACTCCGCACCACGTCGCTCGGTATTCCGCTCCATCTGGCTTATCAACCCGTGCGCCATCTGACTGTTTCGTTGAGCGGTTACTTCGATTTCACGATGGGGGCCAACTCCATTTACAAGAGGCCGAAGGAGAAGAGCTCGCTTTCGGGTGTGAACGACTTCCGGTTCGGAGTGGGCGCCAGTGTGAGCTACTACAACGTCGGAGTCTACCTCCGTTACGGCGTTACGCCGCTCTTCAAGAGCAGCGTCGGGCCCAAGGTGCATCCGTTGTCGATCGGACTTTGTATCGGATTGTAAAAAGATTGCCTTATGAAACGGATCCTTCTGTTGGTTCTGGTCCTGCTGCCGTTTCTGGCCCGCTCCCAGAACTATTCCTGGAAATTCTTCGACCGCTATTCGGACGCTTCCGGGTTCACGAGCGTGCAGCTCGAGCGCAAGATGATGCGCATGATGAGCCGTCAGGCTGCCGAGCAGGGCGATAAAAAGCTGGCCGAACTACTCGACGGAATTCAGTACATCCGCATCGTGGCGCTCGACAGCGGCGACGGGGCGCAGTTCCTGGCCGACGCCGAACAGCTCGCCGCCGATCCCGACGCCCGGTTCGAGCTGGTGATGTCCGGTACCGAGCAGGGGCAGACTACGAAGTTCTACCTGCGCGAAGCGGAGTTCAACCTCAATTCCGAACTGCTCATGCTGACCTACGGCCCCAGGGAGACCGTGGCGGTGAACATCTACGGCAACTTCGATCTGAAGCAGGTGTCACGGCTCTCGTCCATCCGGCCCCGGAAGCGGTGATCCTTTCCGATGCCCCGGGTCCCGGCGTTCCGGAGCCTCCGCCAGGCGGGCCGCCCCTTTTCAAAGGGGTCGGGGGATTGTCTGTCCGGTGCGCGGCGCGCACATCGCCCGGCTCACGCCCGGCCCGCCGGGAATTATGGACCGCTTGACAAAACACCCCGATCCTTTCGGACCGGGGTGTTTTCCAGTTGTATCGCGCGGATCCTTAATCCTCGAACTTGGCCGAGAGGAACTCGCGGTTCAGGCGGGCGATGTGCGCGATCGAGATCGACTTCGGGCACTCGGCCTGGCAGGCACCCGTATTGGTGCAGTTGCCGAATCCCAGTTCGTCCATCTTGGCCACCATGGCCTTGGCGCGGCGGGCACCCTCCACGCGGCCCTGCGGCAGCTTGGCCAGCGACGATACGCGGGCAGCCACGAAGAGCATGGCCGAACCGTTCTTGCAGGTGGCGGCGCAGGCTCCGCAGCCGATGCAGGCTGCAGCATCCATCGACTCGTCGGCATCCGCCTTCGGGATCAGGATGGCGTTGGCGTCGGGTACCGAGTTCGTGCGTACGGAGATGAAGCCTCCGGCCTGCAGGATCTGGTCGTATGCCGAGCGGTTCACCACGAGGTCCTTGATGACGGGGAACGCAGCCGAACGCCACGGCTCGATGGTGATCGTTGCGCCGTCCTTGAACTTGCGCATGTAGATCTGGCAGGTCGTGGCTGCCTGGCCGGGGCCGTGTGCATGTCCGTCGATGTGGAGCGAGCACATGCCGCAGATACCCTCACGGCAGTCGTGGTCGAAAGCCACGGGCTCCTTGCCCTCGTGGATGAGGTTGTTGTTCAGGATGTCGAGCATCTCGAGGAACGAGGTGTCGGCCGAAATGTTCTCGACCTTGTACGTTTCGAAAGCGCCCTTCGACTTGGCGTCCTTTTGACGCCATATCTTTAATGTAAAATTCATGGTTACGATTCGATATTAAAGTTCAACGTCAAAATAGCCTTAGTCCTTGTAGTTGCGCTGTGCCGGGTGTACGAACTCGAAGTTCAGCGGCTCCTTGGTCATCTCCGGAACCTGGTCCATGCCCTTGTACTCCCAGACGGCGGCGTATACGAAGTTCTCGTCATCGCGCTTGGCCTCGCCCTCTTCAGTCTGGTGCTCGACGCGGAAGTGGCCGCCGCACGACTCCTCGCGGAGGAGTGCGTCGCGGGCCATCAGCTCGCCCAGCTCGAGGAAGTCGGCCAGACGGATTGCCTTCTCCAGTTCGACGTTGAAATCGTTCTCCTTGCCCACGACCTTCACATCCTTCCAGAACTCCTTGCGCAGGGCCTGGATCTCCTTGATGGCCTTTTCGAGCGACTCCTTGGTACGGGCCATGCCGACGTTCTCCCACATGATGTGGCCCAGCTTCTTGTGGATGTCGTCCACCGACTGCTTGCCCTGGATCGAGAGCAGCTTGGCGATCTTCTCGCGGACGGCTTTCTCGGCCTCGTCGAAGGCCTTGGTGTCGGTCTTCACCTTCGGGGCCTGGATCTTGTGCGAGAGGTAGTCGCCGATGGTGTAGGGCAGCACGAAGTA
>OJRM01000483.1_pt1 | contig 18524 bp, 8 predicted proteins | sample 1599171 | NCBI WGS metagenome assembly OJRM01 (sample SAMN03922538, study PRJEB24848) | human gut metagenome | isolation source: stool sample | host: Homo sapiens | place: Germany | collected 2010-05
GATGTGTATAAGAGACAGGTTCACGACACCAACGATAAAAGTCCCGTATCACCTCCCATTGCTTCCATTGGGAATCCAAATAGCCGCGATGATGTTTGTGTTGTGTCGAAGCACAAGGATCTCCGGGATAAGAACCGTCATTCTCAAATACCCCCATACCCGTCTGCGTAAAGAATGAACGTAACTTGCCAAAGTAAGTATCTCCCCATGAAGAAGCAAGACAAGGAGATTTTCCAAAGCGACTTCCCTCTTCCCGTGTTGTAGCAGGTTTTCCTGTCTTTCTACTGATAGCAGCATCTTCCGTCTTGGCGCCTCTGCTTGCCAATAGCGAATATCCGCCGAGTGCTATACCTTTAGAGTGAGCATAAGCATTCAGCCGTTTCATCATTTCCATATATTCCGGAGAATTGTTTTCTATATTAAACCCGCTGCCAAAAGTCATTATTACCATTTCAAAACCAACAGCGGCACATTGGTCTATGGCGGCCTTAACAGAAGCTTCATCCGAGCGGCGAACGTGCATAAAAATAGGATTCTCTTGAGTCCAGGGTGCCATCATTCTCCAAAAACGGCATTCCGCTAACCCGCGGCGTTCATTATCAGTGGCATCTCTCAGCATTTCAAAAGCTGTGCATGAACGGAAAGTCATTCCCGGAGTTATTTCATAATCAGGACCAATAGGCGGGCATACTTCTAAACGCGCCGGTTTGTACTGTCCGTAATACCGTATTCCGGTAGCTTCATATTCCGGATGGTCGAACACCCAACGGACTGCCGGATTGTCTTTCATCGCTTCCATATCACCTCCCATGGCATAATCAGTCACTACAAAGAGCTGTGTAAAGCGATCTATATATTCACGAGGCGCGTCAGTCTGTGCAGGAGATTTCCGATAATTACGAGTGTAAGTACCCGGTTCCTGAGCCAACATACGTATTTCATGCGGTTCACCATAGTGCACTTTGGGAGCTGTTTCCGTTAAAGCCAGTATTTCAGATTTAAAAGAATTCAGAACAATCGAAGATTTTCCTTGATTTTCAACTTCTATCTGTTTTGACAGGATAGGAGCCCCATCATATAGCTCATAGATCACTTTTACCGTCACATTCCGTATCATTTCCGGTGCACGTGGGGCAGCTTTATATGTAAAAACAATCCGCTTGCCGGGAGCCGGCCATGGATTTTTGTTCGACAACCATTCTTGTTTGGGACGATAGGGAAAACGTTCGATCGTTTCTCCCACTGTATGGCTCACATACGTGAATGCAGTGTCGCAACTTATCATATCCTCAATAAAATCGTTATTCAGAAAATTTTGAACCGGTTGTTTATAAAGCCCTCCTACCGGATATTCCATACCATTAATGGTCAATACAGCTTCCGGACGGATAGCACGCAGCTCCGCATTGCCATTCATCAAATTGTCAAATGCAATCGTTGCGACATTAGGAGATAATATGAATGTACGTGAGAGTAGCCCGTTACTAAGGCACAATTCTTTATCGGTAGTTGTCACTTTGGCTTGATAGGATGATCCGTCAATCAACCAATCTTTTTGAAGATTCAATGCAAGAGAATATTGTACTTGTAATGCACACAATATCACCAGGATGTGTTTTTTAAGGTGTTTCATATAACTCAATATATTAATAGATAAATTCAAACATAAGCAAAAATACAGGAGGTGCATAATTTATATACACACAAATATTGTAAAAAAGTACGGTTTTCAATCTATATGAACAAAATAAGCACATTTTATGGAGGATTTGAACACATTTCTACTAAAAAAGTCTATCGGCAGAATTAAATATACACAAAGTCAACTCCGCCAACCGGTCAAATAAATCAAGAATATGACTCTTTATCCCATTAACCTGTATGTTCAGAAAGCAAATCCGGTGCCTGCTAAAAGATTAATGAAGCTGTCAGTATCATAAAAAACGTGAGTTCTTTTCGTCCTCATATGAATTTATTTCGTATTTTTGCGTGGACATCCCCTTTTTTGATGTTCAGGAAGATTATTTGTTGTAAAAGCAAAGTGAAGATTGATTTATGAGTGACGAAATTAACGAGATACCGGAAGAACATTCAGACTACAAACCGGCGGACGCACGGGACGAAAACGTAAAACACCAGTTAACAGGCATGTATCAGAATTGGTTTCTGGACTACGCCTCATACGTTATTCTGGAACGTGCCGTACCCCATATCAACGACGGTTTGAAACCTGTGCAACGCCGTATCCTGCATTCTATGAAACGTCTGGACGACGGGCGATATAACAAAGTGGCAAATATTGTGGGACACACGATGCAGTTCCACCCTCACGGTGACGCTTCTATCGGCGACGCTCTGGTGCAACTCGGACAGAAAGATTTACTAATTGACTGTCAGGGTAACTGGGGTAATATCCTTACGGGAGATGGTGCTGCCGCCCCCCGTTATATCGAGGCACGCCTTTCCAAGTTTGCACTGGATGTTGTCTTCAATCCCAAGACTACCGAATGGAAATTGTCTTATGACGGACGAAACAAGGAACCGGTCACTCTCCCTGTGAAATTCCCGTTATTGCTGGCGCAAGGAGTGGAAGGTATCGCCGTCGGGCTTTCTTCCAAGATACTGCCGCACAACTTCAACGAACTTTGCGATGCCTCTATCAACTACCTCCGTGGAGAAGAGTTCCAACTATATCCCGATTTCCAGACGGGTGGTTCTATCGACGTAGCCAAATACAACGACGGCGAACGTGGCGGAGCCGTAAAAGTACGTGCGAAAATCAACAAGCTGGACAACAAAACGCTTGCTATCACGGAAATCCCTTACGGAAAAACCACTTCATCCGTAATCGACTCTATCCTGAAAGCTGTCGACAAGGGAAAAATCAAAATCCGCAAGGTGGATGACAATACGGCTGCCAACGTAGAAATACTGGTACACCTCGCCCCCGGCACTTCGTCGGACAAAACGATTGATGCACTATACGCTTTCACCGACTGCGAAGTGAGCATCTCTCCCAACTGCTGCGTGATTGACGACAGCAAACCTCATTTCCTCACCGTCAGCAAAGTCCTGAAAAAGTCGGCAGACAACACGCTGGATTTGCTGAAGCAGGAACTGGAAATCAAGAAAGGGGAAATCCTGGAAGCACTGCATTTCGCTTCCCTCGAAAAGATATTTATCGAAGAACGTATCTATAAAGACAAAGAGTTCGAGCAGTCCAAAGATATGGACGCTGCCTGCGAACACATCGACGAACGGCTGACCCCGTTCTATCCGAGTTTTATCCGTGAGGTGACCAAGGAGGATATCCTCAAAGTAATGGAAATCAAAATGGGACGTATCCTGAAGTTCAACTCGGACAAAGCGGACGAACTCATTGCCCGGATGAAAGAGGATATTGCCGAAATTGACGACCACCTGGCACACATCGTCGACTATACCGTCAACTGGTATCAGATGTTGAAGAACAAATACGGCAAGAACTTCCCTCGTCGTACCGAACTGCGTAACTTCGACACGATCGAAGCCGCCAAAGTGGTGGAAGCCAACGAAAAACTTTACATCAACCGCGAAGAAGGATTTATCGGAACAGCCTTGAAGAAGGACGAGTTCGTAGCCAACTGCTCGGATATCGATGACGTGATTGTCTTCTTCCGCGACGGAAAATATATCGTCACTCCGGTAGCCGACAAGAAGTTTGTGGGCAAGAACATACTTTATGTCAATGTCTTCAAGAAGAATGACAAACGTACAATCTATAATGTCACCTACCGCGACGGCAAGGAAGGCACAACCTATATCAAGCGTTTTGCAGTCACTTCCGTTGTCCGCGACCGCGAATATGACGTCACGCAAGGGACACCGGATTCACGTATCACTTATTTCAGTGCCAATCCGAACGGGGAAGCCGAAATCATCAAGGTGACTTTAAAACCGAATCCGCGTGTGCGGCGTATCATCTTCGAGCGTGACTTTAGTGAGATCAGTATCAAGGGACGACAAGCACAGGGAGTTATCCTGACCCGCCTGCCGGTACACAAGATAGCCTTGAAACAGAAAGGCGGTTCCACACTCGGCGGACGTAAGGTATGGTTTGACCGTGATATCCTCCGTCTCAATTATGACGGACGCGGCGAATATCTGGGCGAGTTCCAGAGCGACGATACCATACTCGTTGTGCTGAACAACGGTGACTTTTACACCAGCAACTTCGACCTGAGCAATCACTACGAAGACAACGTAAGTATTGTCGAGAAATTCGACTCCAACAAGGTATGGACTGCCGCGCTATATGATGCCGACCAGCAGAATTACCCGTACCTGAAACGTTTCTGCTTCGAAGGTTCCAACCGTAAGCAGAACTATCTGGGCGAAAACAAGAATAACCGCCTCATCCTGCTGACCGACGAGTTTTATCCCCGTCTGGAAGTGATATTCGGCGGACACGACAGTTTCCGAGAACCATTGGAAATCGATGCGGACGAGTTTATTGCTGTCAAGGGATTCAAAGCTAAAGGTAAACGTATCACCACTTACACAGTGGAGACGATTAACGAGCTCGAACCGACCCGCTTCCCCGAACCGGAACAGGAACCGCAGGAAGAGGCAAGTGAAGAACCCGAAAATCTGGACCCGGACAGTGACAAAAGCGAAGGGGATATTATTGATGAAATCACCGGGCAGATGAAATTATTCTGATGAAGAAAAAACTAATATACTTGGGGCTGACAGGATGCATCCTGTTCGCCCTTTGCACAAAATTACAGGCACAGATTGATTCCCTGCAGGCTCATCGTTATGTAACACGTGCCACCATGTACGGCATCGGTTTTACCAATGTATTCGACACCTACCTGTCACCACAGGAATATAAGGGAATCGACTTCCGCATTTCCCGCGAAACAATCCGTATGACAAAGTTGTTCGACGGCAATGTTTCCGTACAGAATTTCTTTCAGGCAGATATCGGCTATACGCATAACCGTGCCGACAACAACAATACATTCTCCGGATTAGTCAACTGGAATTACGGCCTGCATTACCAGTTCCGCCTGACGGAGAACTTCAAATTACTGGCCGGAGGACTGATAGACGCCAACGGCGGCTTTGTCTACAATCTCCGTAACACGAACAATCCGGCTTCCGCAAGGGCATACGTCAATCTGGACGCTTCAGGAATGGCTATCTGGCATCTCAAAATCAAACGCTATCCAATGGTGTTGCGCTATCAAGTGAACCTTCCTGTCATGGGAGTTTTGTTCTCACCGCACTACGGGCAGTCTTATTACGAGATTTTCTCATTGGGCAATGCTGGCGGAGTGATTAAATTCACTTCTTTGCACAACCAGCCTTCCCTCCGGCAAATGCTCTCGATTGACCTGCCGATAGGATATACCAAGATGCGTTTCAGCTATCTGGCTGATTTGCAACAATACAAAGTAAACAATATCAAAACACATACCTACTCTCATGTATTCATGGTAGGATTTGTGAAAGACCTATACCGAATCCGAAATAAAAAAGGAGCAGCCCCTCTGCCTTCATCGGTAAGGGCCTACTAAGAGAACGAAAGATTTAATGTTGAAATTTCAAAGAGCGATAGATAAGAAGAATGAAAAATAAGATTATACAATTACTTTTACTAATCTGCTGCCTGCCGGCGCTGACCGGTTGCATCAGGGAAGAAGAGTACGCCAATGATCCCGTAGGCAACTTCGAGCAACTATGGAAGATCATTGACGAACAGTATTGTTTTCTGGAGGCAAAAGGCATTGACTGGGATGCCGTACACGAAAAATACCGAAAACTGGTGGTACCGACCATGTCCAACGATGATTTGTTTGACCTTCTGAGTCAGATGTTATATACCCTGAAAGACGGGCACGTCAATCTTTCTTCCGCCAAACGCACTTCTTTCTATGATGAGTGGTATCAGGGGTATGATTGGAACTACCGGGAAGACATTCTTTACCAGACCTATCTGGGCAGTGCCAGCAGCGGTTACTACACAGCAGCCGGACTGAAATATAAGATATTCGACAATAATATAGGATATATCCGTTATGAGAGTTTCAGTGCAGGGGTAGGAAACGGTAATCTGGATGAGGTTCTTCTCTACCTGTCACCTTGCAACGGATTAATCATTGATGTACGCGACAACGGAGGGGGAAACTTGACAAACTCCACCCGTATCGCCGCCCGGTTCACCAACCAAAAGACGCTGACCGGATACATTCAGCACAAGACCGGACCGGGACATAATGATTTCTCCCAAATGGAACCGATTTATCTGGAACCGTCCAACAGTATCCGGTGGCAGAAAAAGGTAGTGATATTAACCAACCGTCGTTGTTACAGCGCAACAAACGATTTTGTCAATGCGATGCGCAGCATAGAAGATACAGAAATTATCCAGTTGGGCGACCGGACCGGAGGTGGTTCCGGTCTTCCGTTCTCGTCCGAACTGCCGAACGGTTGGAGCATCCGCTTCTCCGCCAGCCCGCATTTCGATAAGAACAAACAGCCGTTGGAAGAAGGTATCGCACCGGATGTTGCTATCAATATGTCTAAGGAAGACCAACTTGAGAACAAAGATACACTGATAGAAAAGGCATTTGAGATACTAAGCGAATAACTTTATTGCCGAATAATTTGTCAAATCAGAAAATCTTCCTATCTTTGCACCGCTAAACAAAAAAGCTACCTGCGGATGTGGCGTAATTGGTAGCCGCGCCAGACTTAGGATCTGGTGCCGTGAGGCGTGTAGGTTCGAGTCCTATCATCCGCACCAAAATAAACTAGAAAGCCTTCAAGATACATTCTTGGAGGCTTTTTAATTGCTTACAATATGAAGAAACATCAACTTTGCTGTATTGGTCACATCACATTAGATAAAGTAGTTACCCCTCAAAGCACTGTTTATATGCCGGGAGGAACCGCTTTTTACTGTTCACACGCCATTCGTCATTTCAATGATATCGACTATACACTGGTCACGGCAGTTGGTGCAACAGAAATGAACGTTGTAAAACAGCTGCGTAAGGTCGGCATTGACGTCACTGCATTGCCCAGCCGGCATTCCGTATATTTCGAGAACATCTACGGGACCAATCCCGATGACCGTACCCAACGTGTACTGGCAAAAGCTGATCCTTTCACCGCTTCCCAACTCCGTGAGATAGACGCGGAAATTTACCACCTCGGCTCCCTGCTGGCCGACGACTTCTCACTGGAAGTAATCAAGGAGCTTTCCCTAAAAGGATTGATTGCAGTAGACTCACAAGGTTACCTGCGTGAAGTACGTGACACTCATGTATATCCGACAGACTGGACCGACAAGCGGGAAGCCTTACGATATATCCATTTCCTGAAAGTCAACGAACACGAAATGGAAGTGCTGACCGGACTTTCCGATCCTCACGAAGCCGCCCGGCGGTTGCATGAATGGGGAGTAAAAGAAGTGTTAGTTACATTGGGAAGCATGGGCTCACTTATTTTCAACGGGACGGACTTTTTCCGTATCCCGGCTTATAAGCCTGCGCAAGTGGTGGACGCGACAGGCTGCGGTGATACATATACAATCGGCTATCTGTATCAACGGGTATCCGGAACCGGCATTGAGGAGGCGGGGCGTTTCGCCGCTGCGATGTCGACACTGAAAATCGAGAAATCCGGTCCTTTCAACGGCAACAAAGAAGATGTCTTCCACTGCATAGAGACAGCGGAAGAAATGTTTTAAGGTCACTATTGCTATTTCACATCGGTTCCTTTTGTGTTAAAATCGGACATTCCTGTATTTTCCAAAATCTTTTTTGCCTTTCGTTTGTTCACTTTGTTACTTTCGCCAAATAGCGGCAGAAAAAGACTTCAACCTAAATAGTAACAAATGGAAAAATTTAATGCAATGAGGACTAGACTTTTACAACATCTTCAGAAGAAAACCACTTGGTTTAAGAGCATAGTGGCACTCACTTGCTTATTGCTTACCTCTGCATCTGCCTTTGCACAAACAAAGACGGTGACGGGTACGGTAACAGACGCTGCTAATGAACCACTAATAGGCGCATCGGTGCTCGTACAAGGAACTTCCACCGGAACCATTACAGACATGGACGGTAAGTATTCAATCTCTGTCACCCCGGACGACGTACTGGCATTTTCCTATGTGGGAATGACCTCGCAGAGCGTCAAGGTCGGTGCGCAGACCGTTATCAACGTCACCCTGAAAGAAGATTCGCAAGTGCTAGCCGAAACGGTAGTTATCGGATATGGTAGTGCTAAGAAAAGGGACTTGACAGGTTCTATCACCAACATCAAAGGAGAAGAACTTGCCAACAAACCTGCCATGAACCCTCTTTCTTCCTTACAGGGAAAAGTGGCCGGCGTGCAAATCGTAAACTCCGGACGTGCCGGCTCCGACCCGGAAATTCGTATTCGCGGTACAAACTCTATCAACGGATATAAACCTTTGTATATCGTTGACGGACTATTCAACGATAACATCAACTTCCTCAACCCGGAGGATATCGAATCCATGGAGATTCTGAAAGACCCGTCTTCACTGGCGATCTTCGGTGTCCGTGGTGCTAACGGTGTGATTATCATCACCACCAAAAAAGCCAAAGAAGGACAAACACTGGTAAATATAAACACCTCCTTCGGCTTCAAGAAAGTAGTAGATAAGGTGAAGCTGGTAAACGGATCGCAATTCCGTGAGTTATACAGCGAGCAGCTCGCCAATCAGGAAGACGCCCCGTTCGACTTCACCGGCTGGAATGCAAATACCGACTGGCAGGATGAAATCTTCCAGACAGCTTTTATCACCAACAATAATATAAGCATTACGGGAGCTTCGCCCAAACATAGTTTCTATCTGGGTGTAGGTTACTCGTATGAACAGGGCAACATCGAACATGAGAAATTCAGCAAAGTGACGATTAATGCAAGTAACGATTACAAGATTACGGATTATCTGAAAGTCGGCTTCCAGTTCAACGGGGCACGTATGCTTCCCGCCGACTCCAAACAAGTACTGAATGCCCTCCGTGCCACCCCGATCGCTCCGGTATATAATGATGAATACGGACTATACAGTGCACTGCCAGAATTTCAGAAAGCACAGATCAACAATCCAATGGTAGACGTCAGTCTGAGAGCAAACACCACCAAAGCCGAGAACTACCGGGCGTCCGGTAATATCTACGGTGAAGTGGACTTCCTGAAACATTTCAACTTCAAAGCGATGTTCTCTATGGACTATGCTTCCAATAACGGACGGACATACCAGCCTATCGTAAAAGTGTACGACCCCACTGTCAGCGGGAATATAGCCACCTTGGGAACAGGCAAAACCGAGGTCAGCCAGTTCAAGGAAAATGAAACGAAAGTACAGAGTGACTATGTGTTGACATATACGAACAGCTTCGACAATGGCAACCATAACCTGACTGCTACTGCAGGTTTCACGACTTATTACAATTCCCTGAGCCGCCTGGACGGAGCACGCAAACAAGGTGTAGGTCTGGTGATTCCCAACGATCCGGACAAATGGTTCGTGAGTATCGGTGATGCAGCCACTGCCACCAATGGAAGCACGCAGTGGGAACGCAGCACACTGTCCATGCTTGCACGTGTTATCTACAACTATAAAGGCAAATACCTGTTCAACGGTTCGTTCCGTCGCGACGGTTCTTCCGCTTTCTCTTATACGGGCAACGCATGGCAGAACTTCTTCTCTCTGGGAGGCGGCTGGCTGATGTCCGAAGAAGAATTCATGAAAGATATCAAATGGCTCGATATGTTGAAAATCAAGGCTTCTTACGGTACGCTGGGTAATCAGAACCTAGATAAAGCCTACCCTGCCGAGCCGTTACTGAGCAACGCTTATTCCGCCGTATTCGGCAAACCGTCTATCATCTATCCGGGCTATCAGCTTGCCTATCTGCCCAATCCAAATCTCCGTTGGGAAAAAGTGGAAGCTTGGGAAGCCGGATTTGAAACGAATCTTCTCCGCAACCGACTGCATTTTGAAGGTGTTTATTACAAGAAAAACACCAAAGACCTGCTGGCCGAAGTTCCCGGTATTTCCGGAACAATTCCGGGGATAGGTAACTTGGGACAGATTCAGAATAAAGGAGTAGAAATGGCTGTGACCTGGCGCGACCAGATCGGCGAATGGGGATATTCTGTCAGTGCCAACCTGACCACCATCAAAAATGAAGTGAAGAGTCTGGTTCAGGAAGGATACTCTATCATCGCCGGAGACAAGCAGCAAAGTTATACAATGGCAGGCTATCCGATCGGTTACTTCTACGGTTATAAGGTAGAAGGCGTTTATCAGTCGCAAGCCGACATAGACGCATCGCCCAAGAACACGCTTGCCACCGTCACCCCCGGTGACTTGAAATTCGCAGATGTCGACGGAAACGGAGAAATTACTCCGGAAGACCGTACCATGATAGGTAATCCTACCCCGAAAGTAACTTACGGTTTCTCCCTCGGAGTGAACTACAAGAACTGGTCGTTGGGGATCGACATGATGGGACAAGGCGGTAACAAGATATTCCGCACGTGGGATAACTATAACTTCGCCCAGTTCAACTACCTCGAACAACGGCTGGACCGTTGGCACGGGGAAGGTACTTCCAATACCCAACCGTTGCTGAACTCCAAGCACTCTATCAACTACCTGAATTCGGATTATTACATCGAAAGCGGCAACTTCTTCCGTATCCGTAACGTACAACTTGCCTATGCATTCGACAAGAGCCTGCTTGCCAAAATCCGCCTGCAAGCCCTGAAAGTGTATGTCAACATACAAAACTTGAAAACATGGAAGCATAACACCGGATATACTCCGGAATTGGGAGGAACCGCCACCGCATTCGGCGTAGATAACGGAAGCTATCCTGTACCGGCAGTCTATACGTTCGGTATCAACCTGACATTCTAATGGCAAGATAGTAGCGTAGGGGCGAAAGAGGAGAAACCATGCAGGCCCCTTGCGAAACTTCAGCAACTTTAATCTTTAAAACTATAATTGTATGAAACTAGATAAATATATATTTTCAACCTTTATTGCTGCAGCCGCACTCGCTTTGGGCAGTTGCAGTGACTTTCTGGACCGCAGTCCGCAAGGACAGTTTACAGAAGACGATAATCCCAATGCGCTGGTCAACGGTAAAATCTACAATGTCTACACGATGATGCGTAGCTACGATATCACCGCAGGCACTACCGCCCTCGCTATCCACTGTCTCCGTTCCGAAGACGAAGAAAAGGGAAGTATTGCCAGTGACGGGTCGGATGTAGCCGAGATGTATGACGACTTCAAATACACGGCCTCCAATGGTCTGCTAGGTGCTTATTGGGGAAAGAACTACGCCGTTATCTATCAGTGTAACGACATCCTCGACGCCATTGCCGAGAAAGAAACTGCCGGACAGACCGAAGCCGAAGACATCATCAACAAAGGTGAAGCCTCTTTCTTCCGCGCCTATTGCTACTTCAACCTGGTAAGGGCATTCGGTGAAGTCCCTCTGGTGATTTACAAGATCAACGACGCTTCGGAAGCCAACATTCCGAAAACCACCGTCGATAAAATCTACGAGCAGATTGATGCCGACCTGAAAACCGCCGAGGAGTCACTGCCGGAAACATGGAGTACCGAGTACCTGGGACGACTGACATGGGGAGCCGCCCGTTCTTTGCACGCACGTACATATATGATGCGTAACGACTGGAACAATATGTACACTGCCTCCACCGATGTCATCAAGAAAGGGCTCTACAACCTGAGAACTCCGTATAATGAAATCTTCACCGATGATGGCGAAAATAGCGGCGGTTCTATCTTCGAACTGCAATGTACCGCTACTGCCGCCCTTCCTCAAAGCGATATTATCGGCAGCCAATTCTGCGAAGTGCAAGGTGTGCGCGGAGCGGACCAATGGGACTTGGGCTGGGGCTGGCACATGGCAACCGAACTTATGGCGCAAGCCTACGAACCGGGCGACCCGCGCAAGAACGCCACCCTGCTTTACTTCCGCAGATCGGACAGCGAACCGATTACTCCGGAAAATACCAACGAGCCTTACGGCGAATCTCCCGTCTCTCCGGCAATAGGTGCTTACTTCAACAAGAAAGCCTATACCGACCCTGCCCTGCGTAAAGAATATACCAATAAAGGATATTGGGTGAACATCCGCCTGATCCGTTATGCAGATGTCTTGCTCATGGGAGCCGAATCCGCCAACGAGAAGGGTATCTCCGGTGAGGCAATCGACTACCTGGAACAAGTACGTGCACGTGCCAGAGGCACCAACACCAACATTCTTCCCAAAGTGACCACTACCGACCAGGGAGAACTGCGTGAAGCTATCCGCCACGAACGCCGTGTGGAACTGGGACTTGAGTTCGACCGTTTCTACGACCTCGTCCGCTGGGGCATTGCAAAAGAAGTATTGCAAGCTGCCGGCAAGAATTATCAGGACAAGAACGCTTTACTTCCATTGCCTCAGACTGAAATAGACAAGTCCAAAGGGGTACTGGTGCAAAATCCCGATTACCAATAAAACAAAATAGAATATAATAATATGATATACAAGAAACTAAGTTTATTAATCCTGTTCTTTGCGACAGGACTCCTGACCGCATCCGCTCAGAAGTCGCCACAAGACATGGATCGTTTCATCGACGCATTGATGAAAAAAATGACCACCGAAGAAAAGATCGGTCAGTTGAACCTTCCCGTCACGGGAGAGATTACTACCGGACAAGCCAAGAGCAGCGACATCGCCGGCAAAATCAAGAAAGGCGAAGTGGGAGGACTGTTCAACCTGAAAGGGGTGGAGAAAATACGTGAGGTACAGAAACAGGCTGTGGAAGAGTCACGCCTCGGCATTCCGTTGTTGTTCGGCATGGACGTGATCCATGGATACGAAACGATGTTCCCTATCCCTCTCGGACTCTCCTGTACATGGGATATGGCGGCTATCGAAGAATCCGCCCGCATTGCAGCCGTAGAAGCCAGCGCCGACGGTATCTCATGGACGTTCAGCCCAATGGTGGATATTTCGCGCGACCCGCGTTGGGGACGTGTATCCGAAGGTAACGGTGAAGATCCGTTTCTGGGAGCTATGATTGCCGAAGCCATGGTGCGCGGCTATCAGGGCAAAGATATGAAACGCAATGACGAAATCATGGCTTGCGTAAAGCACTTCGCCCTGTACGGAGCAAGTGAAGCCGGACGTGACTACAATACGGTGGACATGAGCCGCCAACGGATGTTCAACGACTATATGCTGCCTTACGAAGCCGCCGTTGAAGCAGGCGTAGGCAGTGTCATGGCATCATTCAACGAGGTGGACGGCATTCCGGCCACTGCCAACAAATGGTTAATGACGGACATCCTGCGCGGTCAGTGGGGATTCAACGGATTTGTAGTCACCGACTATACCGGTATTTCCGAAATGATAGACCACGGCATCGGCGACCTCCAGACGGTAACGGCACGTGCCATCAACGCCGGAGTGGATATGGATATGGTCAGCGAAGGTTTTGTAGGTACTCTGAAAAAATCCATTCAGGAAGGCAAGGTTTCTATGGAAACATTGAACACCGCCTGCCGCCGCATCCTGGTAGCGAAATACAAACTGGGGTTGTTCGACAACCCGTATAAATATTGCAACCCGAAACGTCCGGCACGTGACATCTTTACGAAGGCACACCGCGACGCTGCCCGCAGAATTGCGGCAGAAAGTTTCGTCCTGCTCAAAAACGACAGCCCCGACGGAAATCCGAACGGCAACCCTCTGCTGCCTTTTAATCCTAAAGGCAACATCGCCGTGATAGGCCCGCTAGCCAACAGCCGTGCCAATATGCCCGGAACATGGAGCGTAGCCGCCGTGCTCGACCGTTGCCCATCACTGGTGGAAGGCTTGAAAGAGATGACTGCCGGAAAAGCGAATATCATGTATGCCAAAGGCAGCAACCTGATTAGTGACGCCGCCTACGAAGAACGCGCCACCATGTTCGGCCGTTCACTGAACCGCGACAACCGGACCGACCAGCAATTGCTGGACGAAGCCTTGAATGTAGCCCGCCGCTCGGACATCATCATCGCAGCCTTGGGCGAATCGTCAGAAATGAGCGGGGAAAGCAGCAGCCGCACTAACCTGGACCTCCCCGACGTACAACAAAACCTGTTGAAAGAATTACTGAAAACCGGAAAGCCGGTAGTACTGGTGTTATTCACCGGTCGTCCGCTTACGCTAAACTGGGAACAGGAACACGTGCCCGCTATTCTGAATGTATGGTTCGGAGGCAGCGAAGCGGCCTACGCTATCGGCGACGCCCTCTTCGGTTATGTCAACCCGGGCGGCAAACTGACGATGACTTTCCCGAAGAACGTCGGACAGATCCCTCTTTATTATGCGCATAAGAACACCGGACGCCCGTTGGGACAGGGTAAATGGTTCGAGAAGTTCCGCAGCAACTATCTCGATGTGGATAACGAGCCACTCTATCCGTTCGGTTACGGACTTTCTTATACCACTTTCTCTTACAGCGATATCGACTTGAGCCATTCCAGCATGGACATGAACGGCTCGCTGACCGCAGCAGTGACAGTCACCAACACGGGTACATGGCCCGGTTCGGAGGTAGTACAGCTTTATATCCGCGACGTCGTCGGCAGCAGTACCCGTCCGGTGAAAGAGCTGAAAGGTTTTCAGAAGATATTTCTCGAACCGGGTGAAATGAAGATTGTCCGTTTCAAGATTGCTCCGGAAATGTTGCGATATTACAATTATGACCTGCAACTGGTAGCGGAGCCGGGAGATTTCGAAGTGATGATCGGCACCAACAGCCGGGATGTGAAAACAGCAAGATTCACTTTGAACTAAAGTAACCGTGAAAAGTCGGTAGTAACTCCATTCTCCTCCTTCGGGAAGGAGGAGTACCCGTAGGGGGAGGTGGTAGGTGAATACGTAAGTCTATTGAAGATACAACCGCCTCTTGCTCCTTTTACAAACCAAACTTAATAGTATCAGTTATGAAAAATAAACATCATAGAAGAATCACAACAGGAAGCCTACTCCCTCTCATGCTACTGTTTCTATCCACCCTTACCCTGACCTTCCAAAGTTGTAAGGGAAAAAGCAGCAGCAACCTCACCGCCGCCACCGACTCACTATCGGATGACGCCTTAATGGATACCGTTCAGCGAAGGACTTTCCTTTATTTCTGGGAAGGTGCAGAACCCAACAGCGGTCTTGCCCCCGAACGTTATCACGTAGACGGCGTATATCCGCAGAATGATGCCAACGTGGTCACCTCCGGCGGCAGCGGCTTCGGCATCATGGCTATCCTTGCCGGTATAGACCGCGGCTACGTCACCCGCGAAGAAGGATTGGCACGCATGGAACGTATCGTCTCCTTCCTCGAAAAGGCCGACCGTTTTCACGGAGCTTACCCACACTGGTGGTATGGTGATACCGGAAAAGTGAAGCCGTTCGGTCAGAAAGACAACGGCGGCGACCTCGTAGAAACCGCCTTCCTGATGCAGGGCCTTCTAGCCGTGCACCAATACTACGCAAACGGTAATGACAAAGAAAAGGCCATAGCCCAACGTATCGACCGCCTCTGGCGAGAGGTAGACTGGGACTGGTACCGCAAAGGCGGACAAAACGTTCTTTATTGGCATTGGAGTCCTACTTACGGCTGGGAAATGGATTTCCCCATACATGGCTACAACGAATGCATGATTATGTATATCCTTGCCGCCGCTTCACCGACGCACGGAGTACCTGCCGCTGTCTATCATGACGGTTGGGCACAGAACGGAGCGATTGTTTCCCCGCACAAGGTGGAAGGTATAGAATTGCATCTCCGCTACCAGGGCACGGAAGCCGGACCGCTTTTCTGGGCACAATATTCTTTCCTCGGCCTCGACCCCGTCGGACTGAAAGACGAATACTGTCCCAGCTACTTCCACGAAATGCGTAACCTGACGCTAGTCAACCGCGCCTACTGTATCCGCAACCCCAAACACTATAAAGGTTTCGGGCCGGACTGCTGGGGGCTGACCGCCAGTTACTCCGTCGACGGATACGCCGCCCACTCGCCGAACGAGCAGGACGACAAAGGGGTCATCTCCCCCACCGCCGCACTTTCGTCTATCGTCTACACCCCGGAATATTCTCTGCAAGTAATGCGCCACCTATATAATATGGGAGACAAAGTATTCGGTCCTTTCGGATTCTACGACGCTTTCAGCGAAACGGACAACTGGTATCCGCAACGCTATCTGGCTATCGACCAAGGACCTATCGCCGTCATGATCGAGAATTACCGGACAGGCCTGTTATGGAAACTCTTTATGAGCCACCCCGATGTACAAGCCGGATTGACGAAACTCGGTTTTAATACCAACAAACAGGATGTGAGACAACAATAAGGAATCACGGTCGGTGGAAGTGGTCTTACTGACCACCTCCGCCACCGGCGTTTCCTCCACCTCCGCCGCCTTTCACATCATCATTACTAATGCTTCGGGCAGCTTTCTTCACGCTGGCTTTCAGTTCTCCGATCCGGTAGCTGACACTGACTCCAAAGCTACGGCTCGGCCATTTGCTACTGCTCTTTGACACGAAGTTGGCTCCTTCCGTATGGTTGTTGTAGCTCCTGTATTTTTCAAAGATGTTATTACAATATAAGTTCACAGACAAACGGTCCTCTTTCAGGAACGAGCGGTTCAGGCTAAGACCATAATATTGATAACCGGACCCCTTTCCTTGCAGACTGATATACGGCGTACTTCCACCGCCATTCAGGCTCAACCGCAACTTCAAAGGAAGCGTGTGCTGGATACCCCCGTAGAAAGAGCCGTTCCAACCATAGTTGTGCAATCCCTGCGCCTCACTTTTCATATCTGTATAACTTCCGCGTCCGTTCACATAAATACGTGTTTTCGGAGAAGCATTCCAGTTCAGATAAAGGGAAAGGCCGGTATTCCGGTTCTTGCCTATATTATCATAGGTGCTGTATAAAGCCCCGTGCGGTGCTATATGACCGCCGCCAAAGTCTTCCCCGTCCTCGGCAGTAATCAAACGGCTGATTCTCTCGATTCCATTATTATTAAAGGAGTGACGCAATGAGACATTCACGTTAAACTTAGCACTGAAACTGCTGTAAGCCACATCGAACGCATGACTTTTCTCACTCTTCAAATCCGGATTACCCTGACTGATAAACATCGGGTTCTGATCGTCAAAATAAGGGTTCAGGTTCCAGATACCCGGACGCCAGATACGCATATTATAACCGGCACGTATGTTCTGCGTTTTGCCGATCTTCATCCCCAAAGAGACGGAAGGCACCAAGTCACTGAAATTGGTATGGAAATTCTCTCCCGGACCGACAATATATTTCACCCGTTGTATGGTCTGTTCGTAGCGGAGTCCCGGTTTGAAAGTAAAGTCCTTATATCTCAACGTATATCCGGCATAGGCGGACAGGATATGGTTCAAATGACGGTAATCGCTGCTGCGGTCCTCGTTGTATGCATAATCATTGCTGCCTCCTGCTGCCTCGTAAAACTTATTATCACTGGAGTTCCGCCGGAAGATATACTTCACGCCGGTTTCAATCGTATGCAATTTGCCGATCGGTGTCGTATAATCCACCTGAAAGGTCTGTTCCATAGTATTCGTCTTACCGTCCGAATGGTAATTGTACAACTTCAGATTTTCTATCAGTTCATCTTTTCTTTCATCCGGAAGAATATCGAGATAAGTGCTATAAGAATCACTCGTCTGAGGTTGTGTGTTCACCTTATAAGAAAGCGTAATCATCCGTTGCTTGTTCTTCTTGGAAGTACGCTGATAATCAACGTTTCCATTTATGGAGAACCACGAACTTTTTCCATGATTGTCCGTCCGGTAGCTATAAGCAACATCCTCGTAATTTGCTCCGTACATCACGGTACTACCGTCGCTGTTACTCTTATTACTGCTGCCATACATCCCGAAAGCCACCGTCAGCAACCGTAACGTATCAATCTCGTAACTCGCCTCAAGATTCCCGTACTGGAAATTCCCCTTTGACTTGGAACTGCTGCCGGACTCAAGATATTTCTCCGTATCCGACTCAAAGTTCTCACGATAACTGTCCGAATAGCCGCGCGGGCTGTTATTATAATTAAAGTTATAATTGGCGGAAAGAGTTAGTTTCCCCTGTTTCACCATTGCATAAGCACCGGTACCTGCCCCGTTATTGTTCGCGCTTCCACGGAAAGTAGCCGTATATCCTTCAAATCCGCTGCCCACTGTCACGATATTCAGGATACCGCCCACTCCTTCCGCATCATATTTAGCTCCCGGTGAAGTGATAACCTCAATATATTTAATCGAATTGGCAGGCATACTTTTCAACACTTCCTTCGGGTTATTGCTCATCATGTTATTGGGTTTTCCGTTCACGTGTACCTTGAAACTGCTGCTTCCGTTCACCTGTATATTATC
>OJRM01000489.1_pt1 | contig 18326 bp, 15 predicted proteins | sample 1599171 | NCBI WGS metagenome assembly OJRM01 (sample SAMN03922538, study PRJEB24848) | human gut metagenome | isolation source: stool sample | host: Homo sapiens | place: Germany | collected 2010-05
GAACCTGTATCCATGCGCTTCTTGCCCTGGAGCTGTACCTCTACTAAAGATAATGCTCCTTTTCCTGTCTGTACATACATATCATTTTTTCCGATATGATAAATACAGCCCGGCTCATAATCATCGCTGCCGTCAATCACCTTTGCACTCCACACCTTAAAGGTCTTGCCGTTTAAGTGGGTGTATGCGCTCGGCCATGGATTAAGCCCCCTTATAAGCCTCTCAATCTCAACAGCCGGCTTCGTCCAGTCGATAAAACCAAGCTCCTTACTGATCATTGATGTATGTGTGGCCTCCTCGCTGTTTTGAGGAGTATACTCTGCAGTGCCATCCTCTATCATCTTCATGGTCTCCACACACAGCTTTGCTCCCTCTGCTGAGAGCTTATCAAACAGGCTGCCGCCGGTCTCATCAGGTGCGAGTCTGACTGTACTCTTTGCAATCATATCGCCGGTATCGACGCCCTCATCCATCCTCATGGTAGTGACACCTGTAAACTCGTCACCGTTAATCACAGCCCACTGGATAGGAGCCGCACCTCTGTACTTTGGCAGAAGTGAAGCATGCACATTGATACAGCCGTATCGAGGCATATCAAGAATACTCTTTGACAGAATCTGTCCAAAAGCAACCACAATTATTATATCTGCATTAAACTTTCTGAGATACTCTATATTAGCAGTCTCTCTTATTTTAACCGGCTGGAATACCTCAATACCGTGCGAAAGCGCACACTCCTTGACCGGTGTATACTGCATTGTCTTGCCGCGGCCCTTTGGTTTGTCGGGCTGTGTGACAACCAGTGCCACCTCGTGTCCTGCCTCTATAATTGCCTCAAGTGTTCCCACCGAAAAGTCCGGTGTTCCCATGAAAATTACTCTCATCTTACTGCCTCCCAGATATTTTCCAAGCTCAGATAACAAATGTCATCCTAATGATTACTCCTGTGTATCCTCATATGTCACATCGTGAAGTGCGCCCTCAACCTTCTCCACATAGAGATGTCCGTCGAGATGGTCAAGCTCGTGGCAGATACATCTGGCCAAAAGCTCTTCTCCCTCTATCTCATACTCATTCATATCCTCACCCATGAAGCGGGCCTTTACATGATTCGGGCGGGTCACCTGTCCGGCCTTTCCCGGTACTGAAAGACAGCCCTCATCGCCAGTCTGCTCCCCGTCAGACTCGATAATTTCAGGATTAATCATCACGATCGGACCCTCGCCCACATCGATAACAACGATCCTCTTTAATATGCCAACCTGTGGTGCGGCAAGCCCTACACCATTGGCCTCATACATAGTCTCAAGCATATCATCAATAAGTGTTACTATCTTTGGAGTCACCTCCGTAACCTCTCTGCAGACCTTGCCAAGTACAGGGTCTCCCTCCACTCTAATAGTTCTAAGTGCCATAATTGCCTCCTTCTATATCTATCAAAATCCACTCATCGGATTGAAATCAAATGAGATATTAGTATTTTTCATTGCCGTATCAGCTTTCACAGCCTGCTCTATGCCATCCTTTATGGAAATGAGCGCCGCATAGTCAGATGTCTTCATGTAAATCACCTTGCGGTATATGTCATTTACCCTGGCGATGGTCGCATCCGCAGGACCGATGAGCTGAATCAGATGCCTATCATCCGGGCTTTGATCTTCATCTGCATGCGATATCATCTGCGACGCTATATCGTACACTTGCTGTGCCATGCTGCCGCACTCACTCTCATCAGGTGATGTGACATGGACTAAAAGCATATTCCATACAGGCGGATAATGCATAAGTCTCCTGTACTCTATCTCCTTATCGTAAAAAGCCTCATAATCCTGCTCTTTGGCAGTCCGGATGGCATAGTGGTCAGGGTCGTAGGTCTGGATAACCACATTGCCGGGCAGCTTTCCTCTGCCGGCGCGCCCTGCCGCCTGGGTCAGCAGAGCAAAGGTGCGCTCCGCCGCATGAAAATCATTCACATGCAGTGACATATCCGCCGCCAGCACACCAACCAGCGTGACATTTGAAAAATCATGCCCCTTTACAATCATCTGCGTACCGATAAGTATATCGGCCTCATGATTGGAAAATGCCTGCAGAATCTTCTCATACGCATCCTTCGCCCTCGTGGTGTCATAATCCATGCGCAGTATACGCGCCTGTGGAAAACGCTTTGCCACCATCGCTTCTATCTTCTGTGTGCCGGCCTTAAAGCCGCTAATGTACTTCGAGCCACAGCTCGGACACACCTTAGGCACCGGCTGTCTGTAGCCGCAGTAGTGACAGACCATCACTCCGCCGCTATGTTCACTGAGTGATACATCGCAATGAGGACATTTTACCACAAAACCGCACGCTCTGCACGACATAAATGCCGATTTGCCCCTTCTATTTAAAAAAAGCATGGTTTGCTGGCCATTTAGAAGCCGCTCCTTCATAAGCTCCTGAAGCCTGGTGGAAAGAATCGAGCGGTTTCCCTCACGAAGCTCCTGCCTCAAATCGACAACCTCACACTTTGGAAGAGGTCTGTCGTCCACGCGCTTATCCAGCTCCAAAAGCCTGTAAACGCCTGTCTTCGCCTTGTAAAAGCTATCCACCGACGGTGTTGCAGAGCCAAGTACCACAATAGCATCGGACATGCGCGCATACTCTATCGCCACCTCCCTGGCATGATAGCGCGGCACCGACTCGCTCTTGTATGAATTCTCGTGTTCTTCATCTATTATGATAAGTCCTAAATTTGAAAAAGGTGTGAACAGCGCCGACCGCGGGCCAATCATGATGTCAATATCACCATTCTTAGCTCTCTCAAACTGGTCATAACGCTCACCATTTGAAAGTCTTGAATTGATTATCGAAACCCTGTTCCCAAATCTTGCAAAAAAACGCATCACGGTCTGGTAAGTAAGGGCAATCTCGGGAATCAGCACAATCGCCTGACGCCCGGACTGTATACAGTGTGCTATAAGCTCCATGTACACCTCTGTCTTGCCACTTCCGGTAACGCCCTTAATCAGATAAGTATTTCTAAGACCGGCGGCAATGTCACCTTCTATCGCATCAACCACACTCTGCTGCGCGGCATTCAGCACCTTATCATAGGTGTCCACACTCATATGCTCCACAGGATTTCTGTAGCCGCTCTGTGTGATGACCTCGATAAAGCCGCTCTGCTCAAGCGCTCTAATAGTGGCAGCCGACACCGACAGCTTGCCTGTCACAAAGGAATACTCAAGGCGCGCCCCATCATCAGCATCGATCAGCGCACGAAACAGCCTGGCCTTTGCCTTTTGTTTTTTTGCCTCGCAAAGCGCAAGCTGCGCCCTTGCCTTTACCTTGTCTATTTTCAGTGCAATACTGCGGCTCACCTGCTCCTTAGCCTGCTTCTTTACAGGTATAACAGTCTTAAGCGCCTGATTCATGGTAGAGCCGTAATTGCGCCGTATCCATGCCGCAAGTGCGATGAGCTTTGCCTCCACAGCCACAGAGTCTGCCTTTATCCCGATAAGAGGCTTTGTCCTTGCCGGGTCGTACTCAGGCTTATCCGTGACCTCAATCACATAGCCTGTGATAGTGCGGCTGCCAAATGGAATATCCACGCACACACCCGGACGGATGTCGCATAAAATCTCATCCGGGATGCTGTACTGAAATGTCTTATCCAGTTTTTCGTGGGATATATCCACAATCACGTTGGCATACATAACTGATACTATTTAACTCCTTCGTATTTCTCCTCGCAGTACTTGCAACGGTAGATTTCGTTTTTCTCATCGGAAAGTACGAAAATCTGGTCAAGCTCCTGCTCAATTGAAGTGATGCATCTTGGGTTTTTGCACTTGATGACATTTTTCACCTGATGAGGCAGCTTAAGCTCCATCTTGTCCACAATCTTGTCACCCTTTATCACATTTACAGTGATATTGTGGTCGATAAATCCAAGGATATCGAGGTCTAATGACTCTATCGGACACTCTACCTTGATAATATCCTTCTTGCCCATCTTGCTGCTCTTTGCATTCTTTATGATTGCAACTGTGCAGTCGAGCTTGTCAAGCTTTAAATCCCTGTAAATCTGAAGACTCATACCTGCCTTGATATGATCGAGCACAAAGCCCTCATGTATTCCACTTATATTCAGCATATTATCCTCCTTTAGTCCTCAGCCAGTCCAAGCAATGTCAGAATAAGCGCCATACGCACGTAAACCGCATACTGTGCCTGCCTGAAATAGCATGCTCTCGGGTCATCATCCACATCAACAGAAATCTCATTCACACGTGGGAGCGGATGAAGTACAATCATATCATCCTTTGCAAGCTCCATCTTCTCCTTTGTCAGAATGTAGAAATCCTTCAGACGCACATAGTCCTCCTCATTGAAGAAACGCTCCTTCTGGACACGTGTCATGTAGAGCACATCAAGCTCTCCCATGGCATCCTCGAGCTTTTCTACCTCCTTGAACTCGATATTGTTTGCACGAAGCACATCATCGCGCACATAGTCAGGCACCTTAAGCTCCTCAGGCGAAATAAGCACAATCCTCACATTGTCATATCTGATGAGTGCATTGATCAGTGAATGCACTGTACGTCCAAACTTTAAATCTCCGCAAAATCCGATTGTGATATTATTCAATCTGCCCTTGATGGAACGGATTGTAAGGAGATCAGCAAGTGTCTGGGTAGGATGCTGATGACCTCCATCGCCTGCATTGATTACAGGGATACGCGATTTCTCTGAAGCCACAAGCGGTGCACCCTCCTTAGGATGACGCATGGCACAGATATCCGCATAGCAGGAAATAACCCTGATAGTATCTGAAACGCTCTCGCCCTTTGACGCAGATGACGAATCAGCACTGTGGAAACCTAACACCGAGCCTCCCAAATTAAGCATGGCAGCCTCAAAGCTAAGCCTGGTTCTTGTGCTTGGCTCGTAAAAACAGGTTGCAAGCTTCTTTCCATCGCACTTGTGTGCATATTTCTCAGGATGAGCCTCTATATCATTTGCAAGATCCAGAAGCTTGTCCAACTCTTCTACAGAAAAATCCAACGGACTCATTAAGTGACGCATAATTTGCCTCCATTCTTTTTCGCGTAACAATTTTTTTACATTTTTTCTATCATATAATAACTTAGCGCAATATTCAAGTTGGCTTTTACACTTTTTTGTTGTAGAATATATGTCAGAATGCAACTGTTCTGAATGCTTAGCAATTGTAGTGAAGTTTTCATACAATTACGACAATTTCAACATCAAAAAGGAGAATAATATGTCTGTAAATGAATCACAAATCAAAAACACCACCGCCGGCGCAATCGATGATGACGATGCTGTAATCTTTAAAGAGAGAAAGAGACTGCTGTTTCTCGGTCTGCCGTGGACTTTCACAAAATATACCGTCACACCGTCCTTTATCACTGTAGAGTCCGGACTCTTAAGCACCACAGAGGATGACTGCTACATGTATAAGGTAGCTGATGTAAAGCTTACCACATCACTGATGGAGCGCATTTTTAAGCTCGGCACCATAGTCTGCTACACAGGCGACGTTACAAACCCTGAGCTTAAGCTCGTTCACGTAAAGCACTCACGCGAGATAAAGAACTATCTGCTAAAGCAGTCTGAAGCCGCAAGACTTAAAAGACGCACCTTAAACACTGTGGATATCGGTGCACACGGAGCAGACATGGCAGATTTGGATCATGATGGTATTCCGGATTCTATGGAATAATACAGCCATTGCTGCGCAGCTGATTTTGCTCATATATGTGTGGATCTGAATAGTTACTCATGTCCATAAATAAAAAATGCGGTCGTATGACCGCATCTTTTATTTTTCAGGTAACTATTCAGAATAATTGCACAGATTAATATACCAGTCCATCGTTCTGCAAATAACCAGCACAATAACTTGCATGAATTTCCATCTGTAACATCAGAAAAGCTTGACATCTAGCAGCAGAACATCTGCCAGCAAAGGAATGTGGCTAGCAGACTGCAGCACTCGCTGCCCCTGCCACTAGGGCGTCCGTATATGTCTCCCATATCCGAATACCACGAGCCACCATTTTCAATTATCTGCATAAACTGGCGGTACTGCATGTTGTTTGGCTCAAGCGACACAGCTCGCTGTATGTGTTCTATGGCTGTCGCTGTGTTTCCGAGCTTTTGGTTTGCGACAGCACTGTAGTAGTACCACCTTCCGCGTCTCTCAGCAAAAGGTACCTCCTCAAGCACCTTCAGTGCCTCATTGTAGTAGCCGTTGCTGATGAAATTGCCTGCTGCACGCACCTTTGGATTGTCATCCTGTGCACTGCTGCCTGCATTATTGTAGGTATATCGGCCATAGAAACCGCCAAACGGTCCACCTGCTCCAAATGGATCACCTGCTCCCGGTCCACTACCATATGCTCCACCATAGGAGCTGCCTCCGTATGAGCTGCTGCTTCCCGCACCGCCATATCCACCGGCTCCGGCAGCACCGGACTGCTTTTCCTTCATTATCTGGTCATATGCCTGCTGCACCTGCTTAAACTTCTCCTCAGCCTGATCCTTGTTAGGATTGTTGATATTGGCATCAGGATGATATTTTCTGCTTAAGCTCCTGTAGGCCTTTTTTATTTCATCGTCACTTGCACTGCGGCTGACACCGAGCACCTGATATGGATCTATCATTTATGTTTCTTCCTTTTCTTCATCTGAATATACTCATACTTGCTCCACACACCGGAGTATAGAACATTTCTGATTATATCCGCATGTAAGAGAATTGGCAACCTCTCAAATATTTTTGCTGCCTCTGAAAGCATAGATGTCATCATAAGCCGACAGGATTTGTCAAATTTTTCCTGATCATTATTGCAGCAATGCATGAGCTGTATAAGTGGATTATATGACTTCTTTTTCACATCATCCCCTATGTCCTCATACGCATCCATTATATAAATAAATTTGCCCATGTAGCAGCCAAATTCCTTCAAATCCGTCTGCCACTCATCCTGCTTCCACGCAAAAAGTATGCCGAGCATCTCTCCTGTCAGCCCCGCAACTGCATCAATATTGGTATCATTGCTCTTCTCGCACTCTGTAAGCCTTGCAATGTAGTCCTCTATCGCCTTAGCCTGTACCGGATAGCCTTTTTTGGCCTTCTCAAAGTCCTTTTTCAGCATCTCTGCGAATGTCTTCTTCGGCAGGCTTTTATCGTCCTTCCAGTCATCTATCAGATTGTAGTATGCAAGCAGTATGTTCATAGCTGCAGCATACTCTGTAATCTCATTGGTGCGAAGTGTACGCTTCTTCGTAGGGTGCACGCTGCATACAAATCCATCCCGCGTCACACTATCCGGCTCGTACAAGCCTGTCAGAAGCACTATAAGAAAAGTCATGTCATAGTTTAGTGCCATCTGTGCACGCCTGCCATACTGCGACTTCATTGTCTGGCACAGCCCGCAATAATAGCTTTGATATATTTTTTTATTTTCCTCGGACAAAGTGTCCTTATTGACAGTTATATATCCAAACATTTCTCTTCTCCATGCTCTTATGTACAAGTATATATTGAGATACTAGCTGCGTCTCACGAACTGCTCTCTGCACTTCGGACAGGTAATACAGATCTTGCCATGTCCTCTTGGCACCCTGACCTCCTGCTTGCACATAGGGCACTTGAAGAACTTGTACTGCTTTCTCTGTGCAAAACGCTTTTTCCTGCGCTCTGCCTTTACGGTCCACTCATACCTGGCATTTAAAAACTTCTGATTCTCAGCATAGCGCTTGTTTACATTCCTCGAAAAAACGCGAAAATACATATGTATCATCAGTCCTATTGCCAATATATCAAGTATTGCCGACCTTGTAAATATTGAAACCAAAAGTAATATCATTACTACCCATGACTCAGCCCTTGCAAGCTCGTCCATCCCATTTCTTCCATTCATAAATCTTATAAATTTTTCTCTCATATTACCGCCTCGCCCTATATTTTCATTATAGCCAGATTCTTACCTCATACAGTGTCCACGCTATGAATTTGAGGTTTTAAATCGTTCTTTACATTATTAAGATAATATTGAAGATAAAAACCGTCAATAGACCTATCGTCTTTTAAGAAACATTTTATATTTCGTTTATTAAAGTTGGTAAAAGGGCTTGATTTTTGGAAAAATGCTTGGTATATTAAATAAATATGCAGGACAGGTGATCGCGGCTGCAGGTGTCGAAAGACCGCAGGTGAGGAAAGTCCGGGCTTCATAGGGCAGGATGCCGGTTAACGGCCGGTGGAGGAAACTCTAAGGACAGTGCAACAGAAATATACCGCCACTTTTGTGGTAAGGGTGGAATGGCAGTGTAAGAGACTACCGCCTCACTGGTAACAGGGAGGGCACATGTAAACCCCATCCGAAGCAAGACCGAAACAAAGCTTTGACGTGGCCCGCCAGCTTTAGGTAGGTTGCTTGAGGCGTCTGGCAACAGGCGTCCTAGATAGATGATCACTCAACGACATAACCCGGCTTATCGTCCTGCGTATTTTAATAATCTAAAGCCTATTGGCGTTTCGTAAAATAACTTATCAGTAACGTGCGCCGCAAGGTGCACCATTAAAAATGCAACTGAGATATCTCAGTTGCATTTTGTTATTAGTTTTAAACGTTAAAGCAGCTTCCTCCTACAAACTCACGAAGCAGTGAATTGTTTGGTATGCCGTCAGCCGGCATCGGAAGAAAGTAGTCTAAGAGCTTAAGCAGCCTCTTTGCCTCGAGATACTCCGGGCAGTCTCTTTCTATGCCAAAAAGCAACGGCTCCGCATACACCTTGAGTACCGCAAGCTCATACACAAGTGCAGAGTTGAACATCACATCCGCCTGTTCCTGGAAAGGAAAGATATTCTCCCTTTCACCCTTTCTGACAGACGGCCACATAGCGATGGTCTCCATGGCATTGGTACCCCGTGTACGCGCATCACGCACAATCCGGCGTATAAGTCTTTCATCTGTGGTGGAAAGAGGATTGTGCTCGTCAATATTGAGCTGTGTAAGCGCTGAGATATAGATTTTGAACTTGTGCTCAGGCGGGATAAGCTGTGAAAGCCTGTCATTTAGGCCGTGGATTCCTTCTATAACAAGTATATCATCAGCTCCCAGCGTCAGCTTTCTTCCGCGGTACTCTCTCTTTCCTGTCTTGAAATTGAAGGAAGGCATATCAACAGCCTCTCCTTTAAGAAGCCTGTTCATATCCTCATTGAACAGCTTTATATCAATAGATTCAAGGCACTCAAAATCAAAGCTTCCGTCCGGATTCTTCGGGCAAAACTCCCTGTCCACATAGTAGTCATCCAGACTTAACGGATGTGGCTTTCTGCCCTTTGCGATAAGCTGGATTGACAGTCTGTTGGCAAACGATGTCTTGCCTGATGATGACGGGCCTGCTATCATGACAAATTTCTTTTTGTCATCCGAAGCAATCTGCGCTGCAAGATTTCCTATCTTCTGCTCCATCAGTGCCTCCTGAAGCAGCATGATTTCCTGTCCCCTGCCTGCTGCAATCGCATCATTTAGTGAGCCTATCGTGCCTATTCCAAGCATCTTGCTCCATTCCCTGGAATCATCCAGCGTGTGAAACAGCTTATTTGATGTCACAAGCGGCTCAACACTCCTGCTGTTGGCACCCGGAAAAAGAAGCACAAAGCCACTCTCATACGGCACTATATCAAAGTATTTGAGCATGCCTGTCGAGGGTGCCATAAATCCGTAGAAATAATCCACCACACCATCCAGCTCATAGAGATTGACTCTGGAGCTTCTCCTGTAGTGCAATAACCTCTCCTTATCATGCAGCCCTTTTTCCTTGAAAAGCTGCTCCGCATACTGTGTTTTTGCACTGTGCTTGGTAATTGGGAGGTCTTTTTCCACAAATGAGTACATGCTGCATACTATCCTGTCGATATCATGCTCTGTCACGCTTTTCTCAAGCTGACAATAATAGCCTTCTCCGAGCGAATGCATCACATGAAGCTGTGTCATGCTGCCATATACATCGTATATAGCCCTCTGCAAAAGCAGCACAACACTTCTTCTGTATGTACGCCTGCCATCCCTGTCAGCTGTCGTCACGAAGCTAAGCTCACAGTCACTTTTTATTTTCTTATTCAGTTCACGAAGCCTGCCGTTTACAATTCCAAGGATTATGTCATCCTCATAATAATCCTTGAATCTGTCTGCTACGGCTTCTAAAGTATCACTTTCTGATGCTGTCACTGCCATGACCTGTCCATCCGGCAAGGTCACCTTCACACTATATTCCTGCATTTCTTATTGCCCCCATAGTCGAATATGCTGCCTCATTGTATGCCATCATCTCGTTTATCTGCTCGATTCTGTCCATGATGGAATCACTCATCTCCTGTGTCCTTAGCTGCTGCATGATGGCAGCCAGCTTGTGGTGTTCCCTGACAAGAAACTTCCGAAGCACCGGATTACCGTTTTTGATAAGTACAGGTCCGTACAAATCGCATACAGTAACCGTCGTCTCGTCCATATTGTCCCATGCGGAATTGTCCGCACACGGCACACATCTGAACATCGGATAGTATTTTCCGTCCTCCAAAATCATATCCTCATCAACTATCTTATAGCCTTTGTTCCTTACATATTCACGGACTTTGCTCACTTCCGACTGTGGCTGCAGAATCAGTTCCTTTGCCGACCTGCACACTGTCTCCCCTGCGGTTAAAATGTGAATAACAAGCTCTCCTCCCATTCCTGCTATGACAATAGAGTCAACCTCTCCGTCGTGTATCGCTTCAAGCCCATTGGAAAGCCTTGTTGTAATCTTCTCTGTCAGACCGTTTGCCCTTATATGCTCATTGGCGCGCTCAAGCGGTCCCTTATTTATATCAACAGCAATTGCCTTCGGTATTATATTACCCTGCACCAGGGCAATAGGCACATAGCCATGGTCGGTTCCCACATCACACAGCGTGTAGCCGGCCGTGACCATTGATGCCACTGCCTTCATTCTTCTGGATAGCCTAATCATCTTACTCTAAGTAGTCCTTAAGCTTTCTACTTCTGCTAGGATGACGAAGCTTTCTCAGTGCCTTTGCCTCAATCTGGCGGATACGCTCACGAGTGACGTTGAACTCCTTACCTACCTCTTCAAGTGTTCTGGCTCTGCCGTCCTCTAAGCCAAAGCGGAGTGTGAGTACCTTCTGCTCTCTCTCTGTAAGAGTGCCAAGCACCTCCTCAAGCTGCTCCTTAAGAAGTGTGAATGCTGCCGCATCTGCAGGAACCGGTACATTATCATCCTTGATGAAATCACCAAGATGTGAATCCTCCTCCTCACCGATTGGAGTCTCAAGCGAAACAGGCTCCTGTGATATCTTGAGTATCTCACGTACACGCTCTACCGGCATGCTCATCTCCTTGGCAATTTCCTCCGGTGAAGGCTCTCTGCCAAGCTCCTGAAGGAGCTGTCTTGACACACGGATGAGCTTGTTGATCGTCTCAACCATATGCACAGGAATACGGATTGTTCTGGCCTGATCAGCTATGGCTCTTGTGATAGCCTGGCGAATCCACCATGTGGCATATGTAGAGAATTTGTAGCCCTTCTTGTAGTCGAACTTCTCAACTGCCTTGATAAGACCTAAGTTTCCCTCCTGAATCAGGTCAAGGAAAAGCATTCCTCTTCCCACATATCTCTTTGCGATGCTGACAACAAGACGCAGGTTTGCTTCTGCTAGACGCTTTTTGGCATCTGCTCCCTTGTCCACATCCCTCTGCAGTGTCTTTATCTCTTCCTTTATCTCAGCCTTTTCCTCTTCCGATGCACCATCAAGGCGACCCTTTAGTACATTGATCTTCTCGATTGCTACCGCTCCGTCCTCCATATTCTGGGCGAGCTCAATCTCCTCATCTGCTGAGAGAAGAGGTACCTTACCGATTTCCTTAAGATACATACGGACAGGATCCTCGACGCTGACTCCCTCCGGTACTGAGAGATCAATCTTTTCAACCTCTACCTCATCCTCTTCATCGAGTATGATATCATCATCCACGTCATCATCATTGCTGATTTTAAGCACGTCTATGCCGTTTTGCTCGAGATAATCTATTACCATCTCAAACTTCTCCGGATCCAGATTTAAGTCCTTGAAAAAATCTGCAATTTCCTGGTATTCGAGCATATTCTTTTTCTTTTTTCCAAGCTCAAGAATCTCAATAAGCTTCTGCTGGAATTTCAGTCTCAGCTCCTGCTCCTGTGCCATGTCTTTTTGTTCCTTTTTCTTTGCCATTTTATTTTCCTCTTTATTCTGGTATTTTTTGCAATTCTTCGAGTGCACGCTTATCCTCAATAATCCTCATCATGCCCTCCATATCTGTAGGTGCCAGATGCTTTGAACGGTAGTCTATGCTGTTTTGCTTGATGCGGATAACAGTCTCCCTGAGTGCTGTTGCCTTGTCATTTTTGCCCTCCACCTGATGGATTGTGGCATTGAAAAGCCCTGCAACCTCGCGCTGTTCGTCCTCATCGGTAAACATGCTTACTATCCTGGCCGGATTTACTGTATGCGTGGTCTCGTACTGTGAAAAAACCTCCTTAGCCACCTTGTGGTACAGCTCTTCGGTAAAGTCATCTGCACTGATACGCCCCTTTATCCTGTCAAAAAGTGAATTGTCCTCTATGAGCCATGTGAGGAGAAGCTTCTGCGACTGCTTCATTCCATCCTCCTTTTTATTTTTCTCATTGATTCCACTTTTAAGCTTTGTCTGGGGCTTTACGATACCGCCCTTCATTGCCATACTGTTTACGAGCTTTCTTAAGTCGTCGTATGGTATGCTGTACTCTCTGGACACTGCCTGCGTGTAGTTTGTCCGCTCAAGCTCCTCGGTAAAACCAAGCAGCTTCTTTGCGATTTCATTATAAAATGCGGTTTTTGACTCGGGATCGTCCATATCATAGCCTGCCTGCATGATCCGTATCTGAAACATAAAGCTGTTTTCAGCCTTTTTGATACGCTCCTCATACTCCTGTGCGCCAAGCGCCTTGATAAACTCATCCGGGTCCTTGTACGGCCGCATGTTAATGACCTTTGTTGTGATGCCTACCTCCTTGAGTATCGGAATCGCACGCAGCGCTGCCTTTACCCCGGCGCCATCACTGTCATATGTCAGATACACCTCATTGGTGTATCTCTTTAATAGTGAGGCATGTCCGCTCGTGAGCGCCGTGCCAAGCGACGCCACCGCATTGTCAAAGCCCGCCTGATGCAGTGCTATGACATCCATGTAGCCCTCACACAAAAGGAGCTGGTTTTTCCTCGTGCTCCTTGCTATATTAAGTCCGTAAAGATTACGGCTCTTATCAAATATCTTTGTCTCCGGAGAGTTTAAATACTTTGGCTCTCCGTCACCCATCACTCGGCCTCCAAAGCCTATGACGCGGTTGTGCACATCCATAATCGGAAACATCGCACGATTCCAGAACTTATCGTGCCCGCCTCTGACCTCATCTATCGTCACAAGACCTGTCTCCTTAAGTATCTCATCATCATAGCCCTTGCTGCGCAGATACTTGTACAGATCATCACTGTACTGGTCCGAGTAACCAAGCCCGAACTTCTGCATTGTCTCATCGGACAGCTCTCTCTTTTTGAAATACTCATGCGCCCTTTGTCCTCTCGGTCCACGAAGCAGCATATAAAAATACTTTGCAGCCTCTTTATTTATCTCAAGCAGCTGTGTGCGCCTGTCTGCCTCCCTCCTTTGTGCTGAGGTCATCTCCTGCTTGGGAAGCTCAATTCCCACACGGTCTGCAAGCTCCTGCATGGCCTCTGGGAAAGTGAAGTTCTCATACTGCATGAGAAATGTAAATACATTGCCTCCGGCTCCACAGCCGAAGCAATAGTACATCTGCTTATTCGGTGAGACGGAAAAGGATCCTGTCTTTTCGTTATGGAATGGGCATAATCCAAAATAAGTACTTCCCTTTTTCTGAAGGTGCACGTAGCTTCCTATGACATCGACTATGTCATTTCGCGAACGTACCTCCTCTATAAGCTCGTCAGAGTAGTACGGCATTTTATCATCCCCTTACTGTTCTTTATGGTTGGTGTCGCCCGGTGAGCGCGTCTGCAGTGCGGCACTTAGCTCTTACAACCGGCTAACGCTACGCTGCTAAGAGCCTGTACGAATTATCAATATCCGTCGATTTCCCAGGCTACCGGCACGAAATACTCGTGAAACTTCGTGGTGGCATACTGGTCTGTCATGCCTGATATATAGTCGCATATGATGCGCCCCTTGTCATCACCCTGACCTAGCATGGCGAGGTATTTCTGCGGCAGCTCCTCTATATGCTCCATATAATAGAAGTAAAGCTGCTTGAGCATCGCCTTGGCCTTTTTCTCCTCGCTTTTTGCGACTGGATTGTTATAGAGGTTTGCGAACATGAATTTACGCAAATCCTGCATTGCCTGCGCAGACTCTTTTGACATGCATATATCGTCCTTTCCCATGCTGTTTGTGATGATATTGTGCACCATATGATTGAGCCTGGCCTTGGTGCTGTGTCCAAGCGTGTTTCTTATATCAAGCGGTATATCATCCTCGCACAGAAGCTGTGCACGGATTGCATCATCAAAGTCTGAATTTATGTAGGCTATCTTGTCTGAAAGCCTGACTATTTTGCCTTCTAAGGTGTGTGGCATGAGCGAGGTCTGGTGATTTAGCATACCATCTCTGACCTCCCAGGTCAGATTGAGTCCTGCTCCGTCCTTTTCGAGCTTCTCCACTATGCGCACACTCTGCTCATTATGCTTAAAGCCACCATCGTATATCTCATTGAGGATACGCTCACCCGCATGTCCAAACGGTGTATGCCCCAGGTCGTGTCCCAGCGCTATAGCCTCCACCAGATCCTCATTCAGTCTCAGTGCCTTGGCTATTGTCCTGGCATTCTGCGACACCTCAAGCGTATGCGACATACGTGTGCGGTAATGGTCGCCCTTTGGCGTAAGAAACACCTGTGTCTTATTTTTCAGACGCCTGAATGCCTTGCTATGCAGTATCCGGTCCCTGTCCCGCTGAAAAACAGGCCTGATATCGCACTGCGGCTCATCATAGTCCCTGCCTCTTGAGTTGATGCTCAGGCATGCGAACGGACTAAGTATTTCCTGCTCACGTTTTTCTATCTGCTCGCGAATAGTCATTTATCTGCCTCCTCGCTGTCACAGTCGTTATGTTCTGCTGCTATTCACACACAAATGTAACAAATAGCGTTACATTCCACTAATTATGCTCTACACTAGTTATTATTCGACGTGATTTTTAAAAATCCTTTTTTTATTTCTTTTTACTTTAATTTTCTTTCAGCAAAAATTAAATGCTATATCAATTACCGCCGAGCACATGGCGTAGCATCTGAAGCTGTCCGCCTGTGATTTCATTGTCGTAGCTGCCATAGTAAAATTTATCGTCTTTTGCCAGTATGCAGCCCACCCAGGTGCCCACATGACTGTCACTTTCTATGGCATCCTTCATGGATTTGTAGCCCTCTATTGTAAAATAGGCATCATAGTCCTTGAAGTCTGCCGGATTTATTTTCACTGCACCAAAGGTATCCTCAAGACTTTTTATGAAATCCTCATCGCACTCCGTATAGCCTGTGACATCCTTGCTGTAGCGCGACTCTGACTGCCACTCCTCATCCCACATGAGAAAAACGCTGCAGTCCTTCCATGAATTGCTTTTTTCAACTACAGACAGCTTCTTGTATGAATTTGATGCGTTGCCCGCCATCTGTAAATATGTATCGTCACCGTTCTTATTCATATATAAGAGGTTTGATGCTGCAACCTCATAGTACCTGCTGCTATAGTCCTGATCCTTGTATACAATATAGCCAAGCGGACTGCCAGTCCCCGCATAGTCAAGCTCTATGGTTATCGGAATATACACCTGACTGTCATAAACCATAGGCCCAAGCCTGTCATCATTTGTGATACAGCTTGCGACCTTTTCATACTCAGCCGGCTCGTTTGAAGGCGACATGAAATATGTGTAAACAACAATAATTGCAATGACAACGACCGGCACAATGACTATTACAGCTTTTATGGTTTTCCTTCGAACCCTGCGTCTGTGAATGCGCACTTTCCTGTCTGCATGCTCATCGCAATACCTGTATTTCACCAGTCTGTATACAATGAAAAGCTCCAGCACAAGCAAAAGCACAGCAAAGGCCATCATACAGCCGGCCTGCCACATCACCTTGTGATTGACAAATTTCTTGTCTATAAACCTAAGCGGTATGAGTATTATCGTCCAAAAAAGCGTATTTCCCAACACATACCGTGCATATATTTTCCTGCTTTTTATCACGGTAAGCGGAAAAAGTGAAACAATCACTGTAAGCATGAGCACAATTGCAAAAAAATACCCCCATATCTCTGACAGGGTTGAGCCGTACAGTGCCTTAAAATACTGCGCCGGACCAAGCTTTTTGATATTGCCCCAGCCTGAGTATTTTGCAATGAATAACACTACCGTGCCGATAAACCATGTCAGTATATAGATGCCCATGTAGCATGCCATATTTTTCCTTGCAAAGCTGCCATATCTCATAACGGAATATGACACAAGCACCCCTGCAAGCACAGGAAATCCGCCCACTCTGCCAATCAAAAGATTTACATACTCCATAACAGCAAAGGACAAAACAAACACACATATTACATTAATATAAGATAGATTCAATCTCTTCACGCTGCAATCCCATCTCCAATATAATAATCAAATTCCTGTGACAGCTGTACCCCTCAGTGTAGCAGGCAACGGTTACAGACCATTAATAGCCAATAGGCTTTCAAAATTATCTGCACAAAATAAAATAGGAAGCCGTTCACCGACTTCCCTGTTAATGCAGGAGATGGGACTTGAACCCACACGATATTGCTACCACAGGCACCTGAAGCCTGCGCGTCTGCCAATTCCGCCACTCCTGCGAACAAACATTATTCTACCAAAAAGTTTAGAAGAATGCAAGCATAAATTTAAAAAACTATACGAAATGTATGAAAAACTATAAATCTGTTACTACACCAGCTTTGATATATCTAAAACCAGTGCATCAACCTCCTCCTGTTTTGTGGCCCAGCTGGTACAGAATCGCACTACAGTGCCCTCTTTTTCTCTTTCCATCTCTTCAAAATAGTACTTCTCGGCAAGTGTCTTCTTCTGCTCATCCGATAAAATCACAAACTGCTGATTTGTAAAGCTCTCAACCCAAAACGGTACCCTTTTCTGTTCAAATGCTGCTTTAATCTGCATAGCAAGCTCATCAGCACGCTTTGTCTTTTCAAAATAATCGCCATTCTCAAGCATAGTGGCAAACTGTAAGCCCATCAGCCAGCCCTTTGCAAGCACTGCACCGTTTTGCTTCATATAAGCCTTAAAACGATACTTGATATCCTCAGCATTTATAACCAGCGCTTCGCCAAAGAGCGCACCACACTTTGTGCCACCGATATAAAAAACATCCGAAAGCATGGCAAAATCACAAAGTGTAAGGTCATTTTTATCCGAGCCCAGTCCATAGCCCATTCTCGCGCCATCAACAAACAGGTACATGCCGTATTTCTTGCAGACAGCACTGATATCGCAAAGCTCTCTTTTCGTGTAAAGAGTACCCTGCTCAGTCGGAAATGAAATATAAACCATCTTTGGCTCCGTCAGATACTCAGGCTTGGCATTGTCATAATACTCTGCAGCACACGCCTCAATCTGCGCAGCACTGATTTTACCATCCGTGTTAGGAAGCGCAAGAATCTTATGACCTGTATTCTCAATAGAAGCTGCCTCGTGGCAATTGATATGTCCCGTATCCGCTGCAATCACGCTCTGCACCGATGAAAGTGCCGCCGCAACCACAACATAATTTGCCTGTGTCGCACCCGGAATAAATTTAATCATGGAATCATCTCTGCCAATAAGCCCCTTAATAATCTGCTCAGCCTTATCGCACCACTCATCCTCACCATATCCCGGATAGCTGGTTGTATTTGTATCCGCCAGTGCCTTCAAAATGCAATCAAATGCACCGCGGTTGTAATCGTTATTAAATCTAATCATAAAAATCTTACCTTTCCTGTCTTATCAATCAATATATGGCGCCTGCTCTGCAACAACCGAAGCCTTGCGGAAGATGGGTTGCAAGACGTCCGGGGGACGTCTGTTCTGCAACGACCGAAGCGGAGCGGAGACCGAGTGAGGTCCGGGGGACCTCATGCCACGAGCCGACCGAGCCGGAGGCGAGACCTTGAACCATGG
>OJRM01000497.1_pt1 | contig 17978 bp, 9 predicted proteins | sample 1599171 | NCBI WGS metagenome assembly OJRM01 (sample SAMN03922538, study PRJEB24848) | human gut metagenome | isolation source: stool sample | host: Homo sapiens | place: Germany | collected 2010-05
ACATGCCCTTGTATTTCCATACAGACTCTTTACATTTCTTGATGAATGGCTCAAGTCCGTAGTTCTCAATCTGATCCTTGCCGTCAAGGCCGAGAAGCTTCTCCACCTCGATCTCAACAGGAAGTCCGTGTGTATCCCAGCCTGCTTTACGTGGCACATATTTGCCCTTCATGGTCTGGAATCTTGGAATCATATCCTTTATGGTACGTGTCTCAACATGTCCGATGTGAGGCTTTCCGTTTGCTGTAGGAGGTCCATCATAGAATGTGTATGTCTCTCCTTCTTTTCTGTTTTCCATAGATTTTCTGAAGATATTGTTCTCTCTCCAGAACTGCCCTGTCTTCTTCTCGCGTTCAACGAAGTTCATATTGGTGTCAACTTTGTTGTACATGACTATCTCTCCTTATTCTATATTGTTCGTGAACATCCCAACATGCACCTCAAATTCGGCTCTTACGAGGCTTCCTTGTGGCTTACGCTACTACAATTTTCGGTTTATGGAATATTCACAAAAAAAGGCACACATTCCTGTAATTAGGAACGCGTGCCTGATACGTCTATACCACCTATTACAATGTACTTAAGGGAAATACCCTTGCATACCCGCCCCTGTAACGTAGGGAATACGTCAGAACCTACTCTCGCAACGCTGTATGGCGATTTTAGCCTGCGGCTCAGAAGTGATTTTCAAAACGGCTCTACTCATACCGGCTCTCACCTGTCCCGGCTCTCTTTGACTTTCCTGCCATCTCTACTGTCTTCGTCACTGCCTTTTACTAACTGTGTTTAAGTATATAACTGAAAAGCCACTGTTGTCAAGATGTAATTGATTCTGTAATAATTTGATAATAATTAACTCTAATAAATGCCATCATAATCAAAATTCTGATAATCAAAATCATCATAATCATAAGAATCATAATCATAATCGTAATCCTCATAGGAATCGTCATCATTATAATACTCATAGCCCTCATCAAAGCCCTTCATGAACTCCTTTTCAAAATCTGTGCTTACGTTTGAGCCTGCTATAACCCAGAATATGATGCTGACTATAACTGAGATAGCTGCTGTTGCTATACCAACTATACCAAACACCTTGTTGTTGCCCTTTATGATATGTATAATACCAAAAATGATAGCAAGCAGAGCTGTCACATAATTGATGCATGTACAAAACAGTACAATAGATGCGATTCCAAGTACCAGAGAAGCTATACCAAAGCCATTGCTGTTCTTTGGCGGCTGGTTGTATGGATTAGCTCCATACTGTGGCTGATTGTAGACTGTCTGTCCGTATGCGGTCTGATTGTAGCCACCCTGTCCGTTTGGCTGCTGGCCATACTGCGTCTGTCCGTAAGCTGACTGATTAAATGAGCCCTGAGCATATGTGTTCTGGTTGTATGTACCCTGGGCATTTGGATTCTGATTGTATGTACCCTGATTTGCATAACCATATGCACTGCCCGGATTATTGACATATCCGTCTGTGCTGCCTGTCTGGTCTGATGACTGTCCATATGCATATGCATTCCCACTTTCCTGCTGGGATACAGACTGATTATATGTGTCTGTCGGCTGACTATATGTGTCCTGCGGCTGGCTGTATGTGTCCTGCGGCTGGCTGTATGTGTCTGAGCCATTTGCTGTTCCTGAAGACTGACCGAAGACATCTGTATTGTCCGGTGTGCCTGACGACTGGTTGTCATTGTTCATATAATTGTTATCGTCCATAACTTCCTCCATATATCCTATTGTTTATGTAGCCATTGTGTTTCGTATTAGAAATATTTTATCATAAAAATTGGTGATTATTGTCTTCCGATCTTTGATTTGCGCTTGTTTTCATACATCCTGTCATCAGCAATACGATATACGGCACGCGGGCCAATCTGCCTTAAGCTTATTTTTTCTCATTTTGCTCCTGGTTTGAAGAAAATTCTCCTTTCAAATCAAATAAACATTTACACCAAAACACCCGGCAGTTATCCTGCCGGGCATTCTGTAAAAAAATATTTATTCTTTAACTCCACCAAGTGTAAGTCCTGTAACAAAGTATTTCTGTAAAAACGGGTAAATACATATGATTGGAAGCATTGTTATAATTGTTGCTGCGGCACGAACTGAGGTAGGTGTAACTGCGCCTACAGCATTTTTCAATGTTTCTGCTGATCCTCCCTGATTTGTTACAGCTGAAAGAAGCTTCATAAGCTCATACTGTAATGTAGTAAGCTTTGTACTCATACGGTTATAAAGCATTGCATCAAACCATGAGTTCCACTGTCCTACTGCTACGAATAAAGCTACTGTCGCATATACCGGTTTGCAGAGAGGGGAATAAATCTTCAGAAAAATGGTGGTATATCCTGCACCGTCAAGCTGCGCTGATTCCTCTAAGCTGTCAGGGATTCCATTCATATAGGTCCTGATAACGAGCATGTTAAACGCACTGACCATTCCAGGGACTACATAAACCCAAAAACTATTGGTAAGCCCAAGTCCCTTGTACAGGAGGAAGACAGGGATTAATCCACCATTGACATACATTGTGATAACCCAAAACAGGGATAAACCTCTTTTGAACAAAAATCTTTTTCTGCTGATTATAAAAGCAAGGATTGCATTTGCCACCAGTGCTAAGACTGTTCCAATTATTGTTCTGGCAACAGTAATATATGCTCCTGTTATAAGATTATCTTTTTGTAAAACCGTTATATAATTCTTCCAGGTAAACTTTCTTGGTAAGAGGTAAATTCCACCTCTTAATGCATCTGTACCATCATTAAGCGATATCGCAAGTGTATTAAGCACCGGATAAAGCGTTATGATCACAAACAGTACCATAATGATGCCATTTACAATTGGAAATATACTTATCTTCTTTTTCTTTTTGCTCTTTACAGAGCCTGCTGTTATATCTGCCATCGTACAAGACCTCCTTAAAACAACTGCTCTTCACCATTATGTTTGGCAATTCTATTTGCAATAAATATAAGAATTATACTTACCACACTCTTGAATATACCTGCTGCGGTACCTATTGCATAATCTCCCTGGCTTATGCCCCATTTAAGTACATAAATATCAATAGTCTGTGATACATCCTGTACCAGGCCGTTTCCTAAGAGATACTGTATCTCAAATCCTGCATTTAAAACATTACCTACATTCATAAGAAGAAGGATCATAATAGTTGGTTTGATTCCCGGCAGTGTTACATACTTGATCTTTGCCCAGCGTCCCGCTCCATCAATAGATGCTGCTTCGTAAAGTGAAGGATCTATTGATGTAATGGCTGCAAGATATATGATTGCATTCCATCCTGTTTCTTTCCATACATTGGCAAATGCCACTATCGGCCAGAAATATCCCGGATGTGCGAAAAAGTTTATCGGTTGGTCTATAATATGCATATTTACAAGGAACTCATTTACAATACCTGTTCCTGAAAGCATATCGTGTAAAATACCTGTTACAATGATCCATGAAAGGAAATGTGGAAGATATGATATAGTCTGTACTACTTTCTTTCCACCCTTTGATGCAATCTCATTCAGTAAGATTGCAAATGCAATGGCTGTGACAAAAGTTACAACCAGATTGATAACACCCATTGCAAGTGTATTTCTTATAACACGGATAAATGTCATATCCGAGAACAGCATCTTGAATTTGTCCAATCCAACAAATGCAGAATGGAATATACCAAGTCTTGGTTTGTAATCCTGAAATGCCATTGCCCAGCCAGCGAGTGGTAGATAATAGAATACAACTCCATATGCCACCATTATTGCTGCCCAGAACAGCAGCACTTTCTGACGTTTGACTTCTTTCCATGTAATTTTTGTTCTAGGTTCTCTGACCTTTTCTTTTTTGTTTTTTCTCGTTAATGACATGACACCACTCCTTAAAGGCAGCAGGCAGATAAAACGCTATTATATCTGCCTGCCTTAAATTTCATTTAAGCTTTATTTGAATTTAGCAGCCTGCTCTAATCTTGTATCAAGCTCGGTCTGTAATTCACCCAGGAAATCCTGTGGATTGCATGCATTGTATTCATCCATGTATGTATTCCATTCACTGTCAAAGTCTTTTGCCATAACAACCTTTGGAAGAGCCTTATGCTTAAGTTCGCCAATCTTTGTCCAGGCTACTCCACCAGGAGTGCTTGTGTTAAAGTTGTTAGAGAATGACCACATCGGATACCAGTCTCCAGGTGCATCGTTTGTTCCAAGCATTTCAACGTATGTCTTAACACCATAGGCATCGAAAGCCTCTTGTACATCACTGTTAAGACCATCATAGAACTCTCTTGCCTGTCCATCAGGTTTGTTGGCATTGATTCCATCATCACTTGTTCCACTGTACTGTGGGAAGTATGAGTATGAGCAAAAATGAGAGGCCTTGTATGCTGTATCAGAAGCCTTCTTTCTCTCATCTGCTGTTTTGTAAAACTCACCATTCTCATCTACTTCATAGTCAGTACCCTTGACACCCCAGAATCTGAGATTGTGGATATCCTGATCAAGAAGATCATTTACAAACTTCATGGCCGCATCTACATCATCACAGGATGTTGTAACAGCAAGACCTGTTGACTCGTTGAAAGCGCCGCCTGCATTGTGCCACTGATTGTCACGGCCGTCAATTGTTACAGGTACCGGAATGTAATCGCATCCCTGCTCATCAAGACCTGCCTGTTTAATTGCATCACCTGCTGTGTATGCGAAATCCCACCACTGGTCAATCATTCCAAGTACACGTCCTGTAGAAAGCTTAGAGATATATTCATCATATGTCTGTGTGAATGACTCAGGATCTACAATTCCCTTCTGATACTCTTCATTGAGCTTCTTGAAATATTTAACTGCTGTATCAGATGTATTATAGTCAAGTATTTTCTTTGTATCAGGATCTACCATACATGATCCATCGTTTGGATATCCGTCAAGGAACTGTGGTGCATTCTCAAGGCAGAAATATCTCCAGTCATCACAAAGGATTGTATATGGAATATTTTCTGTTCCATCAGCCATTTTTGGATTTGCTTCATTATATTTCTCGATGAGGTCAAAATACTTATCCAATGTATCAATCTTCGGATAGCCAGCCCATTTAAGTACTCTTGCCTGGATCCAAAATGCCTCGTCATTGTGTGCGCAGACTTTCTCGTCTCCCTTTATGCAGCTAAACTGTGGTATCCAATAGATATGTCCGTCATCCTGACGAAGTTTTTCCCACTCAAGATCTGTGAAAAGCTTTTTGATGTTTGGATATTTCTCGATGTAGTCATCCAGTGGAACAAGTGCGCCTGCATCATATAACTGCATCTGTCCGCTTGCACCTTCAATGAAATCAGGATACTCGCCACCTGCGATCATTGTTCCGATTGCCTCATCTGCTGTCTGTCCGGTAAGCCAGGTTTCATTTACCCTTACACCTGTCTTTTCCTCGATGATCTTCTGGATTTCATTATCATCATTCATTTCAGATCCCGGTACAGCAAAGAATGCATCAAACTCTTTCGCGCTTCCAGTTTCAGTGCCACCTTTTTTGCCACTATCATTGCCACATCCGGCAAACAGTGTTGCTGCCATGGTAGTCACAAGCAGCATGCTTACAATTTTTTTTCTTCTCATATTGTAATGTCCTCCCTTTTGATAACTTAATTTTATACTTTTTAAGTTTTCAAACAATCGGAGTAACTATAGTCAAAAACAGGGTAAACTATAGTTTCTAGAAAAAACTATAATTTACCCTGTTTTGCAGTAATATATATTATTCTCCACTTTGCATCTGGCGTCTGAAGCGCGCCGGTGTGCAGCCTTTTATCTGTATAAACCTGTTCACAAAATAATCCATATCATGATATCCGACTTCCTCTGCTATCTGTATTATCTTCTTATCAGTCCTAAGCAGAAGCTCTGCCGCCCGTTCCATCCTGTAATTGTTCAGATAATCCTTAAAGGACTGTCCGTATTTTTTTCTGAAAAGCTGCCCTAAGTATGCACTGTTTACATAATACTTCTCACTCAGGCTCTTAAGCGTGATGTTCGTGGCATAATTGTCTCTTACTTCCTTTTCTACCATGCCGATCACACCTCTTGACACATTTTTTCTAAGCTGCGACAGATAATCACCATACTCACAGCAAAATCTTGTCATATGTGCACGGCTTCCCCTCTCAATACCGGTCTTAAAGCTGCTCTCACTTATGAGTCGCAAAATCTCCTGCTGATTTACATTATCATCCTGCTCACTTGCCAGGTGTATGAACTGAAACAACAGATAATTGATATTTAAGTTCATGCTTTCCCCATTCATACCCATGCTGGACATCTCATCATAAAATGTGGCAACTGCATTTCTTATCTCAAGATGGTTATTCTGTTCCACTGTCCTAAGCAGCTTATCCAGACTATCTTTACAAAGCACTATTCCGTCTGCCGATATCTTTACTTCATCCTCATAGTAATATATGCTCTTTACTATGCGAAAGCCCTGAAACGACCTGAGCATACATGCATTGCCGTATGATCTGGCTATCTTTGATATATCTGATACTTTTCTTCCGACCAGCATAACTATATTCTTTTGTGTATTATCACATATATACCTTCTCAGATCCTCCAGATATTTTCTCTCGTTTTTTGCGGCTTCCTCTGCCATATAATCTGAGAATATAAAGCCTATGTCATACACTTTTTCATTTACCGATACATCAAATACACAATGTGCCGAATCAGCCCCCAGAAAAGCAACACAGCTTTCGTACATCTTGCGCTGTAAGCTTCTCATATCACTATCGAGTATCTCATCACCTGCAGGAAGCTGCTCCATCTGTATTTCAACATACCTTGCTCCACCCTCACACCTCATATTTTCTTTTACATAGTTCAGGTTTACTTCATCATATTTGCCCTGTATCAGAGATATCAGGTGTCTTGCAAGGTATGCCTGTTTCATCTTTTTGTTATCCTCGTTGATCTGGTTTTTCTCGTTTTTGAGCACAAGAACCTTGTTTAGTACCTTAAGCAGCATCTCCTTATCCACCGGCTTTAGTATGTAATCCGTACAATCATTCTGCATGGCCTGCTGCGCATAGCTAAAATCTGCATAACCGCTTAATATCACAAAATACACATCTGATTTTTTATCTTTTCTCAAAGTCTCAAGTAGCTCAAGTCCTGTCATCTCCGGCATCCTTATATCGGCTATGACCAGATCCACATTCTCATTTTCCAGAAACTGCAGAGCTTCCTTTCCATTTGAGGCCGTTCCTGCTATCTCAAATTCTTCATTTTCCCAATCAATGATCACCTTAAGCCCCTGTATTATGAAAGGCTCATCATCCACCAATAATACTTTAAGCATTTTAAATCTCCCTATAAATATGTTTCCGGTATTTTTATCATCACAGTCGTACCGCAGCCTTCCTCACTGTCCACATCAAATACTGCTTTAGATTCCGTTACCATTTTGATACGCAGGCAGGCATTTATCACACCCACTCTGCCACCGGTCTTTAACATATCGATATCTGCATTTTTCATGTTACTTTTCATTTTTTCAAGAGCATCCGGATCAATTCCGCTACCTGTATCCTCAACCTCTATATGCATGAACCCGGCTTTTTTGAATATACGCACAAATATCCAGCCCGGAGCAGCTTTACTTTCTATGCCATGCACACAGGCATTTTCAACAAAGGTTACAAGCGTAAGTTTTGGCACCTGACATTCCATGCAGTCTGCTTCTATATCTATGTTATAGTTCAGTCGCTCGCCAAACCGGTATTTCTGCAATGCCAGATAGGCTTTTACAAATTCACATTCCTTTGCAACGGTTACAGCATCATTTCCCCACTCCACATACTGTCTTTGCATGATGGCGAGTTTTTCGACCATATCAGCCGTCTCATTTTCCTTTTTCAGCAGACTGTGCATTCGTATGCTCTCAAGCGCATTAAACAGAAAGTGCGGATTTATCTGGCTGTGCAGTGCAAGAAGCTCTGCGTTTTTCTGACTCACAAGCATCTCCTGCTCTTTTAGCTTATTCTTATATACAGTCTGGATCAAGTCATTTGTGCGGCTTACCATCCTGTTGTAATTTTTTATCATGCTGCCGATCTCATCTTTGCTCTCCCTGTCAGTCATAGATACAAGCTTTTCGCTGTCAACTGACTTAAATACCTTTGAAAGCTGTAATATCCTGCTCGTAAAGGAATGGTTAAAGATACTGAACAGACAAAGTGGAAAGAATACATTTATAAGCATCAGAAAAACAATAATCGGTGCATTGTGCATAAGCATGCTCCATATATTACTGCGTGTCTTAAACACATATATATCAAGATCACAGCCATACAAAGAGAGCTTCTGCCTGTATACGGAGTCGCTTATTTTCCCAATCGCCTCCAATGTCTTAAATGGTTTGTTGACTCCACTGTAGGCCCCATTTGACAGCACTATGTCATCTCCATGGCAGATAAGCACTTCATTATCATAATTCATATTCTTAAAAGTACGCATCATGCTGCCATAATTAAACTCTATCTTGAGTACCTTTTCGATATCAGATGAGTAAAAATCCAGCTTTTTCATATAAATCATATGTCTTTCATCTGACAATCCGGCTACGCCTTTTTCATATACAAAAAAGAGTCCTCCGCTTTCCTTCTGCTCCAGAAGTCTGTAAGAATCCGTATTTCTTACAGCAGACATATCATTTACTTTTCCGCCATTTACTATTGTAGGATTGTCAGCATACAGGAAAAATACTATATTGCTCATTCCAAGTGTGTTTTCAAAAAGTGTATCCTGAAAGAAGCTCTGATACTCTGATACATACTCAGCAGAGCTTGTGTATTCCTTTGATATAAAATCGTCTATGCGCTTGCTGGTGTAGATACTCTTAGCTGCCTCTTCTGCGTTATTGACCATGCTGTTCAGATTATATCCCACAGCACTTGCTATGCTCGACATTTCATGTCTGCTGCTTTCTTTTTCAGCATTTTCTACGATGGAAAGCACCACTGCATCAGTCACTATGAGCGGCAGCATGACACAAAGTACATAAAATATGTAGAATTTTTTTCTGAGTGAATAATCATCAAGCTTTCTCTCAATGGCATTCCATATTGGTCTTCTCATAAACAATTCCTCTGAAATCACTTAAAGGAGCCGACATATGTCCGCTCCTAAAGTCTGTTTTAACTTGTCATTAATTATAGAATAACATATTTATTATTAATAATCTACCCCTGTTTTCTCTCCACATCTTGTGATATCAATGCGCTCTGTCCGCTTGCCTGTGAGCTTTGTGCTTCTGTCATCAGGCTGCTGTCCTCCTGCGGATATCTCATAAATTCCCGGCACAGCTACACAGCTTCCATCCTCTTCTATCACAGCAAAGTCCCTTGGCGAAAGAGTCAGCTTTACTTTCTTAGTCTCATATGGCTCAAGCTTTACAACCTCAATCCCCTTTAGCTGATATCCCGGCTCATACTCTGCAGCATCAACGTGCCTGATATAGAGCTGAACTATCTCATTTACAGTATATCTGCTGTCATTTGTCACATTTACAAACACCTCAACAGGTTCGTTTACATCACTTTCTGCTTTATCCACTGACATTCCATCATAGTTTGTCTCACCATAATGCAGTCCATATCCAAATGGATATAACACATTCTCATTTGTATAGCGGTATGTCCTGTGAGCCATTGAATAATCCGTAAACTCCGGGAGATTTTCGGTGCCCTGATAAAATGTAACCGGCAGTTTTCCACTCGGACTATACTCTCCGAATATAGCTTCCGCAACAGCCTTTCCGCCTCTGGCTCCCGGATACCAGCTGTCTATAATGGCATCCACATGCTCTTCTGCCCAGGAAAGATCTATCGCACTTCCTGCTGACAGCACAAGTATTACCGGCTTTCCTACTGCTGCAACAGCCTCTAAAAGTTCCTCCTGAAGTCCCGGAAGCATAAGCCCCAGCTTGTCACCGCTTGCATATTCATTTCCGGCATCACCCTCTTCACCTTCTATAGTTGCATCAAGTCCAAGACACATTACGACCACATCTGACTGTTCTGCCATGATGAGGGCTTCCTTAAATCTGTCCTTTTCCTCTGCAAGTCCCTGTACTTTGTCCTTGTACAGATGGCAGCCCTCTGCATAAAGCACTCTTGTATCCTCTCCAAGATATTGCTGCAATCCCTCAAGTGGAGTGATATATCTTGATGAGGTACCATAATAATTTCCTATAAGCGCATCCCTGGAGTTGGCATTTGGTCCGATGACCGCAATAGTTTTAACATTTTTTCTGTCGAGAGGCAGGAAATTGTCCTTATTCTTTAAAAGTACAAGACTTCTTCTGGCAGCCTCCACAGAAAGCTCCACATGCTCCTTACATTCTACAACCTCATACGATATGTCCTCATATGGCGATGGATAATCCTTCATCATGCCCAGACGGATACGCACCTCCATCAGCCTTTCTACTGCTGCCGTGATTGCCTCGTCTGAAACCAGTCCCTTGTCATAAGCATCCTTAAGATGTAAAAATGCACTTCCACAGTTCAAGTCACAGCCGTTGTTTACAGCCATAGCAGCCGATTCCTCAACTGTATCCGTCACATGATGGTGTTCGTGGAAATCAAGTATTGCCCAGCAGTCTGACACCACATGACCTTCAAATCCAAACTCGTCACGCAGTATATCCTTAAGCAGTGTCCTGCTTCCGCAGGCAGGTTCTCCATTTACCCTGTTGTAAGCCCCCATGACAGCCTCAACCTTTGCATCCTTTACACATCGCTTGAAGGCATACAAATATGTATCATACATATCATGCTTTGATGCTTTCGCATCAAACTCATGTCTTATGGCTTCCGGACCGCTGTGTACCGCAAAATGCTTTGCACAAGCTGCCGATTTTAAGTGATCCGGATCATCTCCCTGCAATCCCCTTATATATGCGCAGCCAAGCTTACCTGTCAGGTACGGATCTTCCCCGTATGTCTCATGTCCCCTGCCCCATCTTGGATCTCTGAATATATTTACATTAGGTGCCCAGAAGGTAAGTCCCTTGTATATTCCGTGATCACCCTTTTTTGAAAATTCATTGAACTTTCCACGACCCTCTGTTGATACAACATCTCCTATCTTTTCTATCAGATCAGCATCAAAAGCTGCCGCAAGACCTATCGCCTGAGGAAATACTGTAGCAACACCGGCTCTTGCTACTCCATGAAGAGCCTCATTCCACCAGTTGTATTCCGGTATCCCCAGTCTTTCTATAGCCGGTGACTCATACAGCATCTGACTTATCTTCTCATCTATTGTCATCTGCGATACAAGTTTTTTTGCATATTCCATAGTTTTTTTACTCATAGTGACTTCTCCTTTAATTTATATAATGATTTTACCAGATTCATGCAGTATTTTCTTTCTACTTGTTGCCCCACAATGTCCAAAAATTGCTATTTGTGCTATAATAACTATATTCACGCAAATGCGCATAAATATCAGCCGTATGGAGACAAGTATATATGATCGAAAATCTGAATGGAATACATGAGACAGTAAAATATAAAGAAAACAGCAATGTAAAGCTTTTTATAAATGTTGAAGTAGAAGATTATCCCATTCACTGGCATACTCCCATGGAGATTATCATGCCGCTTGAAGGCAGCTATACAGTGCAGATTGGGGATGATTTGGTACATCTTAATGAGAGTGATATTATCTTTATAGCTTCCGGTGTAAAACACAGGCTTATCGCACCTGACACCGGAAAAAGGCTTATCCTGCAGATTGAGTGGTCTGCTGTCTCAAAAATAAAGGAATTAAATTCCATACTTACCCTTATAGCACCTGCTATAACGCTAACCCCGGAAACTTCCGGTAATATCCACAGCAATATCCGTAAACTGCTGCTTGATATAGCAGATGAATACCAGACCGACTCATTTCTATCAGAAGCCGTGATCTACTCCAAAATGCTTGAAGTACTTGTCATTATTGGAAGACATCATACTGCCAGCAGTTGTCATTTTAATGTCGGCAGACACAAGCAGCAGGAATATCTGGAGCGTTTTCTGTATATCTGTGAGTATATCGATACACATTGCACTGAGGACATAACACTTGATGAAATCGCAAAAATAGCCGGATTCAGTAAATATCACTTTACCCGGCTATTTAAGCAGTTTACCAATAATACCTTTTACAAATACTTAAATCAGAAAAGAATAGAACTTGCCCTGACCTTTCTGGCTGATCCCAATATATCAGTCACCGAGGCTGCAATGCAGTCAGGCTTTGCAAATCCATCCACTTTCATAAGGGTGTTCAAAGCTGAAAAGGGCTGCACCCCGACTGAATTCCGCAAAATGTTTACTGGGTGAGCATTATGTATGAAAAATCTGCATAGTTATCACTATTGCTGCCATTTGAGGATGCATACATACCGACCGTACAGCCCACAAAGCCACCTGCTTCTTCTGTGGTATATGGCAGCAGACTTATTTTTTCTGCGACTTTTACGCTCTTTTCGGCCGTACCTATCCATATAGATGCTTCCTGTTCCTTACAGATCATACATATATTCCACAGTGGATTTTTTTCTGTAATGCTGTACTCCATAATATCTGCCACTGCTATCTTTTTGTCAGTTCCCTTAATATGTGTAGTCACCACAAATACCAGCCTTCCGGCTTCCATTGTTATCTCAGCGCGAAGATGATTCTCATTGTTCTGGAAAAGTACAAGTCCTGCCGTCTCATTATCCGACTGTGGGATAAAACGCACTGCTGTCTTTACCGAAAACTCATAGCCCTTCTGTCTTAGTCCAAGAAATGCGCTTGTGCCAAGATCAGCGATCTGCTCTTTGTTTGTGTACAGTCTCAGTACTCCCGGATTTTCCTTAAGGGAGTAAAAAGACTCGTTGCGTTTTCCTATTCCAACCAGCCTCTTATCAGGCTTGGCTTCGCAGAAAGTTATAAAATCATTTTCTGATATCTCATCTATAAATCTGCACTCTTCAAGCGGTATATCTACCGTATCCTCAAGATGTCCTATCCCGGGTGCTATTACCGGCCATTCGTTTTCCCATATTGTTTTTGCAATAAAGGTCTCCCTGCCCATGCTGCTGTGCTTTTTGCATGGTCTTGACGCAAGCATGACCACATACCAGTTTCCGTTTATATCATCCACCAGATCACCATGTCCTGCATAGATGACTGGATAATCCATCCCCAGATTTCTGTGTGTAAATATCGGATTTCTCGGACATCCTTCAAACCATTTAAAAAGCTCCTTGCTTCTTGCTATCGTTATACTGTGCTCCGGTCCAGTGCCGCCCTCTGCATGCATCAGATAATAATATCCGTTTATCTTGTAGATATGTGGTCCTTCCGGCCATATGCAGCCCTTTACAGCGCCTTTCCATATGGCCATGCTCCTGCCCTTAAGCTTCATGGTTCCAAGATCAAGCTCCTGTATCCATATCTCCCAGTCTCCATTGTAACGTACTCCTTCAGGGTTTGGGCGTGTGCCACAGTAATAACATCTGCCGTCATCATCAAAGAAAAGGCTTGGGTCTATTCCGACTGCTTCTTCTCCCAAATAATACGGATCAGACCACGGTCCTGCCGGATCCTGCGCTGTCACTATAAAATTGCCGCCATGCGATACGTTGGTCGTTATCATATAAAAAGTTCCTTCATGATATCTTATGGTCGGTGCAAAAATACCTCTCGATATTTCTTCATTTTCCACGCATAGCTGCGATGGTCTGTCAAGTATATTGCCAATCTGCTCCCAATGAGCCAGATCCCGGCTATGAAATATGGGAACACCCGGTGCATACACAAAGCTTGATGTCACCAGATAATAGTCTTCCCCGACTCTGCATATTGATGGATCAGGATAAAAACCTGAAAGTATTGGATTTTTTGCTGTTACCATGTCTCTTACCTCTCATTTCCTATAATACATATCCAAAGCCCAGTATCGTAAACTGCTTGTCTCTGTCTTCCTCTGCAATTTCAATTCTTACAACATGATTTTCACTGGTCTTATTGTTAAATATTATTGCCGCATTGCAGTGCTGCCAGTTATTGATATGTGGATCAGCCGTAAAATGATATTCTCCGTCCACATATACCTTCGCCTTTCCCACGTTTACTTCTCCCGAATCCTTAAATACAAGGAGAAGTGCCCTGCACTCCATCTCAAGCTCGAAATACACTTTTTCCCTGTTTAATGTATTTTTTGTGCCATCATACATCCAGTTATACGGGAATTCCGGAGTCAGCGAAAGCTGATCATCCATCTCAACGCTTTGCAGCTGTGTATCTGTCGAATCGAAGCCACCCTCGTCAATATATGCCTTTGCATATATATCCTTTTTGTCGAGCAGCCTTATATTTTCAAAGCTGTTTCCTATTACCGGTGCAAGATTTAGGTTTTCCTGCAATATTTTTTCCTCTGTCAGTCCCAGTTCAAATGCATTCAAACTTGCATGCCCTGCCTGATCTATTTTTTCAAAAAGATACTCTATGCAGTCTGCCATGACGGAATGGCCTACATTGCCCGGATGAAACATATCATAGAAGAACTGATTTTTGCTTATTACCCTTCCCTCGTCATTTTTTAATGCAAACTGAGGGGAAACCGCATCCAGCACGCTTACCATTGGCAGATCATAGAGCTTTCCAACCGGGCTTAGGCGGTCTTGAAGGTTCCAGTCATTAGCAAATACGGAAAAAAGCAATATGACTGCCGGTTTCCATGGCAGATTAAGTACTTTACGTACAAGGCTTTCATAACAGTCACCCTTTGTCTCATCCCCCTCATCATTTACAGCAAATTCAATAACTACTATATCAGGCTGCTGTCCGTCTCTTAGTACATCCCTGTCAAATCTGATCATTCCCAGCTCCGATGGTGTGCCACCCACACCTGCTTTTATGAATTTCACATTATTCTTTGCAGAAAAACGCCTCTGGAAAAGCTGATAGGATTTGTATGCGTAGCACTCTGTATTTATAGGTGTCGCACCTGCTCCCTGTGTGATAGATCCACCGATGTATGCAAGTGTTACCTCTTTTCCGGCTCTTGTCTTTTCGATGGCTTTTCTTATGCGGTATACATTTCCCATATTCATAAGCGAATGGCTTATCATGCTGCAGTATTCATCAGAGTTCATATCCACCTCTGTTTCCTCAATATCTGCCGGAGCCTCATAGCCGTCATTCAGATACAGTCTGACACTCGCTTTTCCCATGATATCCGGTGTATTAAATATGAACTTTATCTGTCCCGGTATATCATCATCCGGTGTCCACTTATAATCTGACAGGTATATCTTTCTCTCCATTCCATCACCTGTCAGCTTTACCTTAAGATTAGTACCGCCTCCGTACAGGTCCTGCTTTCCGTACATCTGAAACACAAATTCGATCTGTTCGTTTTGATTATCTGTTTCCACAGATACACCTATGCTGTGTACAAGCCTGCCAAAACCTTCCACCGTCTCTAACAGCCCCAGTTCCTCTTTATTTTCTATATTTCCGGCTATTTGTGCACTGTTTATCAGTCTTCCGTCGCTTTCATATATAAAATGTATAATGCTTCCATCTTCCTGTACTGAGCCGTATATATCCTTATCCTTCATGATGTAGAAATACGGTCTTTTTCTTTCGGGATCCTTTGGTGCTTTTGGCCCTGCCATCTTTCTGCCTCCTTGTTATGTCGATTTTATCAGCTATAATAATTATATGATACAAAAACTCCCGGTGCTTTGCACCGGGAGAAATTATAGATATTTGTCCTGTCTTTTATAGTTTATGACTGCTTTCTGCTTCTTCTTAATCTTGAAGCCCCTGCCATCGAAACTCCTGCAAGAAACAACACGATAAATGCTGCCGTTGCTGATTGATCTGATGTCTTTGCAGCTTTTTTTGCCGCCGGCTTGTTTGCTAAAGGCTTATTTGTGCTGCCTGTTGCCGGTTTATCCGCTGACGGTTTATTTATAGCCGGCTTGCCTGTACCCGGTTTTTCTGTATTACCTGTTGATGAATTATTTGTACCCGGTTTTTCTGTATTACCTGTTGATGGATCATCTGTACCCGGTTTACTATTATCATCAGACACTTCATCCTTTGCCTCTGCTGCAAGCTCTATTGTTCCGTATACCGATGATTTAGACCAGCCCATGCCTGTTTCATCATTCCAGCTTAAGGTTCCGATTCTTGCTCCTGAATCATCAGCATCATTTATCTGGAACTCAAGACCAATCCTGTCACCCTCTTTTGGCTTTATGTCTGTCCACTTGAAGGCTGCCTCAATCACATATCCATCCCCAGTCACTTTTGCGGCAGATTGTACATTTTCCTCGAGACATTTCTTTCCATTGAAAGAATGCTCATTCTCATAATTGATCCTGTACTGCTTATCATCGTCATCATATGACTCTGTCTTGGCATTATTCTCATCGATAAATACCTCGAGTGAATCCTGCTGATATGCCTCTCCACCGTCTTTATTAAGCACCGGATCTTTAACTGTTGCATATACATAAAGGTTTTCGTCATCCCACAACACCTTGGCATCTGCTGTTACCTTAGCTCCAAGGTTTATTGTAAGAGGAATAGCCACAGCCTTATCCCATTCGCTGTCGGCTTCTCCGTCAATCTTTACCGTTGCTTTTGTTGCTTTTTCAATGCCCGGCTTGAGAGTAGCCTTTGCATAATATTTGCTGCTTGTCTCCTGCATTTCTTTAAGGTCATTGAAGCTTACAGCTTTATCGTTATTCATAACTTTTACATCCATGCCGATAGTCTTTGCAACTTTTAAATCAGTCATAGGTACTTTGATGGTCGCACGGTATCCACCATCAACAGCCTGTGCCTCAGAACGCTTAACTGTCTTCTTTACCGGTGTCACATCTCCTGCTGAGTTTGTCTCATCCACATATACTGTAACTTCATCCGTATCATTTATTGTGGCATCCTTTACGCTTACAAGTACATTTAATCCATCCTTATCCCATGTTGGAATAAAAGCTGCCTGTGTATCATCATCCGAAAAACTGTATTCTGTTCCGGACATTGTATCACCTTTCTGCTCAGCTACAACGATATCCTGTATTAACGGCTCAAGCTTTGTAGCATCTACATAAGCCCAGTATGCAGGCTTTGCCTTGTATTTTCCATCAAAAAGCAGTGGGCACTGCTTTGATCCGTCAGCTCCGCCACCAACATTTGACTGTGAATGAAGCCATGAATTTGGCTCAATAACTCCCCACACAGTGATTCCTGCTACATTTGTACCGTTTTTCTTTAAGTCCTTTGCAGCATCAAAAAGCTGTTTGTGACAGTATGCCATCTTTGTATACTCGCTCTCTTTTGATGCTGCTCCTGATTTGTAAGCTGCGCTTGCCTGGAAATCCAGCTCTGTAAGCTGAACCTTTCCTGCTGCTTCGGCATATTTTTTTGCTACTGTCTTAAACTGTGCTGCTGAGAAGCTGTCCACACTGTAATGTGCCTGCATACCAAATGCATCAAGTCGTGTTCCCTGTGCTGATTTTACATCACTTATGAGCTTTATGATTCCTTCTGACTTGATATTGTCTGTCTCTCCGAAATCATTGTAGTAAAGTTCTACATCACTAGGCGCATATTTATTCGCATACTTAAATGCATTGATTATGAACTCATTGCTCTTGTATACATGCCACCAGCTCGAATTGTTCCCATGACGTATCTCATCAAGGCTTTCTGCCGGGCTTACCGTATCTGTACGGTATGTATTGCCGATAACGGCCTCATTTACTACATCCCAGCCATAGAAAAGTCCATCGTACTTTCCATTTGCTGCCTCTCCGAAGTAGTGGTCGAATACACTTGAGATATACCCCTCAAGTCTGCGGTTCATAGTCTCTTTATCTACATATGGCTTACTGATATCATA
>OJRM01000515.1_pt1 | contig 17460 bp, 9 predicted proteins | sample 1599171 | NCBI WGS metagenome assembly OJRM01 (sample SAMN03922538, study PRJEB24848) | human gut metagenome | isolation source: stool sample | host: Homo sapiens | place: Germany | collected 2010-05
AGATCAGCCTCGGTCTCGTGGGCTCGGAGATGTGTATAAGAGACAGGTATAGACCCAGTCGGACATCGGTACGCGGTCCACCGTTTCGTTCATGAAGTCGTAGAGCGGCGAGATGAATGCCTCGAAGGTGGCCGGGTCCTCGGCCAGCGTGGCCGTCCAGACGATCCAGTCGGTCTTCGTGTAGGTCTCGCGGCTGTCGAGCGGGAGTCCGTAGCGGTTCTGCTGCGTGAGGTAGTAGGCGATCTCCTTTCGGGCGATCGAATCGGGGAAGATGCCGAGCCCGAGGAGCTTGTCCCAGACGATGTTATACTTCTGGCTCCACGTGCCGGGCTTGTCGAACGTCAGGCGGTAGTGGTCGCCGTCGTCGGCCATTTCGGCCCAGCGGGCGGCCATTTCGCGTGCCTTTGCGGTGTAGCTCTGCGCCACGTCGTCCTTGCCGAGCATTTCGGCCATGCGCCCGTAGGCGGCAATGCCGAGGATCGCCTTGATCGAGAGGTTGGCATTGTGGGCGAAGTGTCCGGCGAAGTCGTCGGTGCAGAGCTGGTTCTCGGGGTCGAGGCCCTTCTCCACAAGGTAGTCAGTCCAGGTCGTGAGCGTCTCCCAGTGCTTTTCCGCATAGTCGGCATTGCCCTCCGCGGCGCATACGGCCGCCGTCAGGATCAGCATGTTGCCGCCCTCCTCGACGGGCATGTCGCCTCCGTAGGTCTGGCCGTTGGCCCGGGGGTAGGTCCCGACGTCGTGGGCCGGGAAGGGCTTGGTCCAGCGTCCGCTTTCGCTGTAGTCGAAGATGTGGTTCATCATGCCCTTGGCCAGTTCCGGGTTGTAGAGCAGGTACATCGGGGCCGAAGGGTAGGTGATGTCCACCGTGCCGATCGAGCCGTTGCTGTTGTTCTCCTTCGAGAAGAAGCGCAACTCGCCGTCGGGTCCCTTCACCAGCTTGTGCGCGGCGAACGATTGCCTGTAGGCCAGGGCGCACAGCTCGGCATACTTCCGGCCTCCGGCCTCCGTGGCCCGGGTCATCAGTTCGCGGTCAAAGGCGCAGCAGCGTCCGATCAGTTCGTCGTACTCTTCGTGGGCGGCGCGGAACTCGTCCACGATCGTGCGGTCGCCCGCAGCGTTCCAGTAGGGACGCAGGTTCTCGCCGAAGTATTGGATCGAGTAGATGTCGTCGTAGCCGATGAGCCATTTTCCGCGGGCCTCTTTCGTCGTGCCCAACTTGCGGGTGAAGGCCATCGTGGCCCGCTCGTTTTCGCCCTTTGCGGCATCGGGTGCCGGTGTCCCTTCCACAAAGGCGCGGCGCAGCTCCTCGCTGGTCCCGAGGCTTGCCGAGGTGGCGGCGTCGGCCTCCGTGGCGAGGAGGAAGTAGCCCCAGTCGATGCGCAGGTCGTCGCCGCTCTTGGCCAGGATGTTCTGCTCCTTGCTGCCGGCCTTGACGAAGAGCAGCCCCTGCTGCTCGAAACGCTCGCCGACCGACTCCTGATAGGGTTGGTCGAGCGCCCAGCGGGGCGATGCCTCGAGGTAGAGCTCCGTGTCGTGAGCCTTGCCGTCGTTCGACGTTATGGTGTAGGAAATGTAGTTCACCGGACGGCTGATCAGCTCCAGGTCTTCGGGCATGAGGGGTGCGGTGAACGTAAGGCGCAGGTCCACGCCGCCGCACGTGAACGTGTAGCGGGTCTGCGTGGCCTGTACGTCCACGCCGGTCTGCGCGGCCGTCCTCTCGAGCAGCGTGTGCTGCTCCTTCTGCACGAGCAGTCCGAAGTCGAGCAGCCCGTTGGCCACCGGGTTCCAGCAGTGTGCGGCGATCAGGTTTTCGCCCTTCGCGAGGCTGCGCACGGCCTCCTTGGGGAGCTTCACCACGGCGTTCTTGTTGCACGTGGCTCCCGTCTCATGCACCTTGATGCCGTTGATGTAGAACTCGGCGTTGTCGTCGTTCGAGAACTCCATGTAGACCGTGCGTCCCTCGAGCGGCTCGTCGAGCGTGAAGGTGCGGCGCACCCAGATGTGCTCGTCCGTCCAGTCGGTCTGTGCGGTCGGTTCGTTGATCTTCGTGCCGAAGGCGCCGCGGGCGCTCTTCCATGCCTTGTCGGCGAATCCCGGGCGCTGCCATCCCTCGGCGGGCTCCGCCGTTGTGTAGCGTCCCTCCCAGGCTCCCTGCTGCGAGGTCGGCACCACGGGGGTCATCTCCACCTCTTCGGTGCCCATGAAACGGTAGGGGATGCCGTCCACCTTGAGTACGCCGATCAGCGGGAAGTCCTTCCCGGTCCAGTGTTTTACCGGACCGTCATAGAGGTTGTCGGACATCGACCACGCACTGGTGTAGGGGTCGATCGTCACGAGCGGGTAGGCCGGAGCGCGGAGTGCGCTCGCGATTGCGTCGTGCTGCGCCGCCTCGTGCCCGCAGCCGGCCGTGAGGGCGGCTGCGGCGCAGAGCGGCAGTAAAAGGAATCTGTTCATCGTTCTTTTCCGTGTGGGTTTGTGTGTTCGTTTACCAGGTGATCCGCACCGATACGCCGTCGGGGTTGTTCTCGAAACGGATCAGGCAGGTGCGGGTCGTTTCGTCCCAGCAGCCGTCGGTTGCCGCTGCGCGTCCGTCGATCAGGATCTGTTTCGGGCATTCGGGCAGCAGCACGCGCGAGACGTTGGTCGTGTTCACGGGGCTCTTGGCCACGAAGGCGTAGGAGCGCTTGCCGTGCTGCTCGTCGTAGATGCGGCTTGCCGAGGCCAATACGCGGGCTTTCCGGGGATTCTTCACCCGATCGACGTTCAGGAAGAAGCCCTGTTCTCCGGGGGCGATCTCGCGCGACCGGCATACCGGCAGTTCGGGGTCGAACAGGTCGATCAGACGGCCCTCGATTCGCACCGGTTCGTCGCTTACGCTCTCATCGAGTACGGCGACCAGGTCGTAGGCGCCGCGCTCGAGGCGGAAGTTGTTCTTGAAGACCAGCTCGCCGCCGCGGGCCTTGCCCTCATAGAGCCGTTTGACCGTCTCGACCAGCGGGGCGTCGCCGCCTTTCTCGAGAACGAACTCCTTCGGGTCGTTGCGCAGGATGCAGACCGTGCCCTTCCCGCAGGCATACTCCCCGGCCTCGGGGGCGGAGCCGATGCCCAGCAGTTCGAAGAGGTGGTCCGACGGGGCCGCGTATGCGTTCCCGTTCTGGTTCCACCACTCCGCGACTCGCTGGAACGGGTCGTCGTCGCGGCCGCTGTAGACCAGCACGCCGCCCCGGCGCACCCATGCGGCGAGGTGTTCGTGCGCCTCGGGATCGAGCGGCTTCATGTTCGAGTAGGACATCAGCAGCACCTTTGTGTCGGCCAGCGCCTCGGGGTAGGCGAGGTTCTCGATGTGGACCGTTTTCACGGGCACGCCGCGCTTGAGCAGCGGCAGGGCCTGGCCGTAGAAGTTGGCCAGCTGCGGATCCTCGTATCCGTCGTGGGTCGGGAAGCGCTGGAACATCAGCGAATTGGCCATCAGGATGCCGATGCCGCCGCTTCCCGATACCTTCGTCCGGGTTGCGGGCATGTCGTTCAGCGTGTTGATCATCACCTGCATCTGCGTGGAGTAGTGGCGCGGGATGCGCTCCTTGCTCTCGCTGTCGGGACTGGTGCGGTACAGCCCCTCGTAGATGCGCTCGGGCCACGGCATCACCTCATAGTCGGCGATGTTCGGGTAGAGCAGCTGCGCGGTGAATGTGGCCTGGTAGTTCCGCTTGTAGTCGGCCCAGTCGCGCGGCCAGTCCTCGATCGGGTCGGTCAGGAAGAACATCTTGCGGCCGGTCGGTGCGGTCATCGACTCCATCGATCCGTATTCGAGGTAGGCCGTCTCGAAGACGCGCTCGCGGAGCCTTCCGTCGTAGTAGTTCGGCTCGCGCGAGGTGCCGGTCCAGACCTGGGCGATGTAGCCGTCCACGCACGGCAGCGAGGCCAGACTCGCCTCCGGGCTGACGATCTGCCACTGCGAGTAATTGACCAGCGAGTGGGTCGGGACGTAGCACTTCACATCCATCCCCTTGCTGCGGCCGTACTCCTTGGCGAAGGTGAAGACCTCGCGCAGGGCATTGTAGTAGAGCTGGTACTTGAGCTTGTTGGCCAGGTAGGTGTTCTCGGGCGATTCGTGCTGGGGGCGCCACTCGGTGCCGTAGTACTTTTTCCATTCCCTCTTGAAGGCCTCGCTGTAACCCGCGCGGGCCCAGAACTCGGGCTCCTCCATGAAGATGGCGTCGATGCCGGCGTCGATGACCCGTTTCACGTGGCGCTCCTTTATGTAGGTCAGGTAGTTGTCGGTCGGGACGATGTAGGGCACCAGATGTCCGTGCCAGATGGTGTCGCCGCTGCGCTGCACCTGTCCTTCGTCGAGGTGGGGACGTCCGTCCCACTCGCCGGTGAAGTAGTCCTTGTATTCGCCCCAGGCGATTCCGGTCATGAAGTGCACCGTGTATCCGCGGTCGCGCCACGAGCGGACGCGGTATTCGAAATTGCGGTTGCCGTCTTTGTCCGAGGGGTTGCCTCCGACGCCGTATACCATCACGGCATCGGCGCGGTTGTCGATTGTGGGCCTCCATTCGCGGGAGGTCTGGAAGGTGGTCTTCACCTTCCGGTCCGTCTGGGCCTGCGTCGGAGCAACGAGCGCCGCGGCGGCCAGACACAGGATGGCTGTGTGTAGATTCATCATGTCGGTTCTTTGGGATGTTTGTCGGTTCGTATCACAAAATTAAGGTTTAAAACCGGATTTCCGGTCTTAAACCTTAATCTTGTATCCTCTGTTACGGGATCATTACCTCGACGGGTGCACTGTAGTTCCAGCGGCGGGTTCCGCTGCCCTTCGGGGTGTCGTAGTTGATGCGGGCGGCGGCGCGGATGAAGACCTTGCGGCCCGAGGGGATCGTGCCGAGCGACTTGATCGTGACGGGCTCGCCGAGCAGCGACTCGAACTCCGATCCGCTGTATTCGATCTTGTTCGACCAGCGTTCGTCGCGGGCGCGGTATCCGACCGTCGAGGAGTAGCTGACGAAGAGCTGGATGTCGGTGACGTTCTGGAAGCTGTCGTCGTAGCTACCCATCGGTTCGATCTTCTCGCGGAAGATATCCTCCGAAACGCCGCGCGTCACGCGCACGCGGGCCGTGATCTTGCCGTTGCTGACCATCGGGTCGCCGACGAATTCGACGTTGAGGAACGGTTCGACCTCAAAACGGACCTCGGTCACGCCCTTGATCTCCATCTCCTTCGATTCGTCGGCCAGGGGAATGCCCTCCTCGGTCTCGCGGATGAGCGGGATGAACGGTCCGTCCACCTCGATCAGGTAGGTTCCCTTGAAGAGTTTCGTGTTCTGGAACGTGCCGTCGGGGCGGCAGTAGAAGTCGGGGTTAGGCTGTACGTTGGGGCCCCAGCTGAGCTCGGTCAGCCGGACGCGGATTCCCTCGGAACCCTGATCCGTGAGCACGGGATTGCCCGTGGCCTTGTCCACGACCTCTCCGCGGAGCGTCTCGCCGGGAGCCTCGTAGTTGTCCACTTCGAAGAGTTCGCACGAGCAGAGCGCAAGCGATGCGCAGCATGCGAGTGTATGCAACAAGTATCTTTTCATCTTTTTCATGAGTTTCGTGAAACGGTTATCGGTTCGGTTGCTGGTCGATGTAGGAGCTCTTGCTCACCTCGCCGCTCGGGATGGCGAAGTAGTAGTCCAGGATGCTGAACGACGGGGTGAAGCGCGATACCCAGTGGAAGTGGGCGTCGAAGAACCACTTCCCGGCCTGGGTCGAGAAGAAGGGATAGAGCCCGCGGAAACGGTAGCTGGCGTTGTTGCTGTAGGTGTTCTTGTCGCGCGTCTCGCCCCAGAAGCCGTCGCGGCCCTCGTAGTGCCATACTCTCCAGCGGCGGAGGTCCCACTTGGTCTTGTGCTCGAAGGCGAGCTCCTTGCGGCGCTCCTTGCGCACGATGTTGCGGCCTTCGGTCGTGGGCTGTATGTTCGACTCGAGCAGTTCGGCTCCGGCACGTTCGCGGATCTCGTTCACGGCGTCGGTGGCCACCTGCATCAGGTCCGAACCGTCGGGCGACGGCTCTCCGGCCAGCGCCAGCTCGACGGCTGCCTCGGCGGCGTTGAGCATCACCTCGGCATAGCGCATCAGGATGAACGGCTGGTCCGACTTGCCCTCGTCGGGCGTGAACGACGGGTCATCCTTGAGGTACTTGCGCAGGTAGAGTCCCGTCACGGTTGCCTCGCCGTTGTTGTAGAACGGACCGTTGGCTCCTGCGGCGGTCATCGTCGAGCCGTTGTATTCGACCTTCTCCTGCTGGCTGTCCGCATTGGGCGAGAGGTAGAGCTGCTTGTTCGAAGCGTCGGTGTAGAGCGAGAGCTTCTCGTAGGGCGTCTCGTAGGAGTTGTACGAGTAGTCGCTGAAGAAGGGCTTGATCGGGGTGCTTCCGGTGTATACGCCGGCGCGGACCTCGATCTCCTGGCTCTTGAACTGGTCGCCGGGGAAGATGACGTAGGCGCGCAGACGGGGCTCGGCGTTCTTGAAAAAGTCCATCGGCGAGTCGTAGAGCAGGTAGTTGCCCTGGGCGTTCGACACACCGTCGGTGACACGCACCGTACCGTCGTCGTAGCGGTCGAATCCGTCGAAGAGTTCGAGGAAGTCGAGCGTGGGACAGGTTCCGGCCGACAGCGGGCTGCGGAAGATGTAGGGCGAGCTGTAGGCGTCGAGTCCGTGGGTCATGGTCGGGTAGGAGTACTGCTTGACCAGGATGTTCTCGGGGCTGCTCAGGTCGCTGAACATCTCCACCATGTTCTGGTACTGCGCTTCGGGATCTCCGGCCGCCCACTTCTTCTTGTAGAGCGAGTAGCCGCCTTCGGTCATCACCTCGCGGGCGGCCTTGTAGGCCTCGCGGAAGTAGCGTTTCGAGGCGGCCTCCCACGTTCCGGCATCGAATCCGATGACGCGTACGCCGGTCTTCTCGCCCAGTCCGGTCAGACGGCCCGATACCGTCTCATTGTATTTGGCCACACAGCCGGCATAGAGCATGGCCTCCGACTTGAAGGCCAGAGCAACGTATTTGTTGGCATAGCCCTCCTTGAGGCTGGTGGTGTTGAGCAGCCGGGCCGCATTGTCGAAGTCGGCGAGAATCTGGTCCCAGGTCTGCTCCTCGGACGAACGGGCCACTTCGAGCTTGTCCGAGCTGGCGGGGTACTCGATGACCCGCGTCACCAGCGGAATGCCGCCGAACCGACGCGCCATGGCATAGAAGACCATCGCGCGGACGAAATAGGCCTCGCCGAGGTAGTGGTTATAGGTGACTTCGGCGAAGTTACTCTGGAAGTCGGGCAGCCGCTCGAGCAGGTAGTTGGCATCGCGCAGCGTGGTGAATGCCGTTCCCCAGTAGGGGGTGTCCTCGCCGGTGAAGGCCGAGCCGAGGTCGCTGGCGCGGTTCAGCGCCTCGCCGGTTCCCTCGATGCCGAGGGCTCCCAGCCACGAGTTGAAGTTGAGGCCCCATTTGGCCATGTACTTGAAGTCCTCGAAGGGCATGTAGCTGTACATGCGGGCCATGTAGATGTTCATTCCCGACTCGCTCGACATGAGGTCGTTGTCCGAGACGAAGTTTTTCGGGGCGATGTTCAGATCGACGCACGAGGTCAGGCTGCAGACGGCCAGCAGTGCGGATATGATCGTTTTTTTCATTGCTTTCGGTTTAATGTTCACGGTAGAGGATTTAGAACGAGAGCGAAAGACCGAGCGTGTAGGTCCTGTTCAGCGGGTACATGCGGCCCAGGTCATCGTCCGGGTGTTCCGGATCGACGAACTTGACGCCGGTGATCGTGAACAGGTTGTATGCGTTGGCATAGACGCGCAGGCTCATCGTCGATACGCGCTTGAACTTGGGCAGCGTGTAGCCGATCTCGATGCTCTTGAGACGCAGGTACGACGTGCTCACGCGGTTGAACTCCGAGTTGCTCTTCGGGTAGTGGCCCGTGTATCCGTAGTATCCCTCGACCCATTCCGTTTCGGGATCGTAGGGGTCGGCGTTGGGATCGACGGGATGCCATCTGTCGAGGTACTGCTCGAGGGTGCCGCCGCCGTTCGATCCCCAGATCGAGTAGAGCGGCTCCTTGTACTCCATCGAGCCGAGTGCCGAACCCTGGAACAGCAGCGAGAGGTCGAAGTTGCGGTACGTGGCGTCGAAGCTCAGGCTGAAGTTCATCCACGGGGTCTGGTCGAAGGCGAACGGGTGCTCGTCAAGCGAGTTGATCTCGCCGTCGCCGTTCCAGTCCACATACTTGTAGTCTCCGGGCAGGACGTCGCGGTCCTTGTAGATGTTGTACGACCAGATGTCCTCCCAGCTTTCGTAGCGGCCGGCCGATTCGTAGCCGAACTGTATGCCCTGGTAGCGGTGCGTCAGGTTGTCGTTGCGCCAACGGTCGTAGGAGTTGCCCCACGGACCCTTCTCGGAGGCGGTCAGGTACTTGTTGCGCGTGATCGTGGCGATGGCCTTGATGTTGTAGGCGAACTCCCCGATGCGGTTGCGGTGGGTCAGCTCGAGCTCGAGGCCGAACTGGCGGTCGCTGTCGAGGTTTTCACGCGGGGCCGAGGCGCCGACCACCGTCGGCAGGTCGCCCGAGCGGCGTGCGAACATGCCCTTGCGGTAGCGGTTGAAGTAGTCGAGCGAGAAGCCGAACAGGCCGTTCCAACCCTCGAAGTCCACACCGATGTTGAACGTGTGGGAGGTGTACCACGTGATGTTCTCGTTGGGCAGGGCGAGCGGGGTGGCGGCATAGACGAATTCGCCGCCGAAGATGTAGCCCGGGGCATACTGGTTGTAGTATCCCTTCTCGGCGTTGCCGCTCGTGGAGGGATAGGTGTATCCCGTGGCCCAGTCGTACTGCAGGTCGCCGTCGTCACCGAGCACGCCGTAGCTGGCGCGGAGTTTCAGCTGGTCGATGAACGAGAAGAAGTCGCTGTTCTTGATGAACGGCTCTTCGGAGATGCGCCATCCGGCCGATACCGAGGGGAAGAAGCCCCACTGGTGTCCCTTGGCGAACTTCGACGATCCGTCGTAGCGGAACTGCGCCTCGATCAGGTAGCGGTTGTCGAAGTCGTAGTTCACACGGCCGATGAGTGCCTCGTTGGCCAATTCGTAGATGTCGTTGTAGCTGCTCGACATGCCGCCCAGCTGGCCCGCATCGACACCGGCCATCAGGTAGGGCGAGCTGTAGGCCAGGTCGCGCTGTGCGTAGAAGTTGTCGCCGATGCGCTTCTGGACCTCCCAGCCGACGAGTCCGCTGACGTGGTGCCGGCCGAAGGTGCGGTCGTAGTTGATGACGAACTGCCCGAGCACCTGCTGCTTGCTGTACTGCTCGCGGCGCAGCTGGCTCGGCGAGCTGCCGTTGTAGACGATGTGGTTGTAGGAGTCGGTGTCCTCGTCATAGGCATAGAGGTAATACTCCTTGCGGTAGATCTCGTTGTTGTTGAGCCGGTAGTCGAAGCTGAAGAGCCCCTTGGCCGTGAGTCCCTGCAGGGCGGGTGCGAAGGCGCCGAAGTCGAGGTTCAGCGCAGCCGACGACTCGAAGAACTTCTGGTCGTACTTGCGGTATCCGGAGATGTCCGAATCCATCATGGCGATGGTATTCTGCTGCAGGTCGAGACCCTCGTAGTTGAGCATCGTGTTCTCGGGATCGGCATAGGCGGGGTAGAGCACGCCCTGCTTCCAGTAGTTGCGGATGATGTCCACCGAGCTGGTGTAGGGGGTGTTGCGCTGGTCGGCGATGCCGCTGATGTTCAGGTCGAAGGTCAGGCCTTTCGCGATCTTCGTACTGAGGTTCGAGCGGAGGTTGATCTTGTCGTAGTTGAGGTCGCCCGAGCGGAAGAAGCCCTCCTGGTAGAAGTAGCCCATGCTGACGTAGTATTTCGTCTTCTCGGTTCCTCCCGAGATGCTGATGTCGTGCTGCGTCTGGGGTGAGAAGTCGGAGAAGAGCAGCGAGTTCCAGTCGGTGGTCCGGCGGGTGCCGTTGCGGAAAGCCTCGAAATCATCCTCGGTGTAGATGATGCTGCCGCCGTCCACCTTGTTCATCGACTGCTCGTTGTAGAGCGTCATGGCCTCGTAGGCGTTGGCCAGCTTGGGCATCTTCGAGGGGGACCTGGAAGGTGAACGAGCCATTGTAGGAGACCTTGGCCTGTCCTTCCCGGCCCTGCTTCGTGGTGACGAGCACCACGCCGTTGGCGGCGCGCACACCGTAGATGGCGGCCGAGGCGTCCTTCAGCACCGAGACATCCTCGATGTCGTTGGGATTGAGTCGCTGGAACTCCTCCGTGGTGCGGGGAATGCCGTCGATGATCACCAGCGGGGAGCCCATGCCGCGGATGTCGAACGAGTTGCTGAACGTTCCGGGTTCCGAGCTCTTCTGCCACACGCGCAGACCGGCCACACGTCCGGCCAGCATGTTCTGCGGGTTCTCGTTCTTGGTCTGGATCATCTCGGAGCCTTTCACGCCGGCGACGGCTCCGGTGACCGAGCCGCGCTTCTGTACGCCGTATCCGACGACGACCACCTCGTCGATCGAGGTCTTGTCCTCTTCCATGACGACGTTGATGATGCTCCGGCTTCCGATCTCGATATCCTGGGTCTTCAGGCCGAGGAATGCGAATTCGAGGGTTCCGTCGGCCGGGGCCGTGATCGTGTAGTCACCGTCGATGCCGGTCGATACGCCGGTCGTGGTGCCCTTGACGAGGACCGATACGCCGATGAGCGGTTGGTTTTCCGCATCGGTGACCCGGCCCTGTACGGTGACGGCCTGCTGCGCCGACGCCATGTACGGGACGATCAGGCATAGCAGTGCCGCGATAAGGACTCGCAGCGAGCCCGTTTTGCGTTTGTTCGTATTCTCCATGACTAAGGGTTATTTGGGTTAGGGTTATTTTTCGGCTTCATAGGTGGCCAGTACGGCGTATTCCGCGGCATAGGCGAACGTGAAGAGTGCTGCCACGGCGTTGTGGCCCTGATCGCGGCTCCAGCCGACGAGCAGGTTCACCGGAAGCATCGAGTCGTAGAGGAAGTTGTCGTAGGCGTAGTCGAGGTTCTTCTGGAACGTGTCGAGGTACTCGGCCGTCTTCTCGGGGTAGCAGGCATATGCATCGGCCCAGCCGCGCATCAGCACGCCGTTGAACCAGTTGTTGTTGCCCGTGAAGGCATAGGTGTAGTATCCGGCGACGGTTGCATCCTTCTTCGCGAAGTAGGCGAACGTGTCGTCCGAGAGCTCCTTCAGGTCGTCGAGATAGACCTGCTGCTGCGTGGCACGGTAGAGGTCGGCAGCTCCCGAGATCATCGTACCGCTGTTGTATGAGTAGGCCTCTCCGGTGTATCCGGCCATGTTGGCGTGCTTGCGGTAGTAGACTCCGTCGATGAGTTCGAGCTGCACGCCCTCGCCCAGATCCTTGTCGCCGGGGTTGAGCGGCGTGCCGGGGTTGTGCATCATGTCGGCATAGACGCCGTCGTCGCGGCGCAGGTGGTTCTTCTGCCAGGCGTAGACGCGCTCGGCGAAGTCGAGGTAGTAGTCGCTTTTCCGGACAGTCTTCGTCTTGCGGCTGCGGTCCGTGTCGATATAGAGGTAGGTGATCTCGTCGTTGCGGTCCTTGTAGATCTCATGCAGCCAGACGAGCGGACTGACGATCGGGCCGTTGCTGCACGAGTGCTTCGTCGAGTATCCGGGGCCCCAGGTGATTCCGCCGTATTCGACCCCGTTGTCGTCGAGCGTCGAGTCCCATCCGTCGAGCACATAGCCGGTCAGGTATTCGGCCTCGGTCAGGAATTTCTCGTCGCCGGTGAGTCGGTAGGCATTCAGCAGCTCGCGGATGAGCCACATCTGGTCGTCGTATACGTTCATGATTCCCGACACGTCGGCTGTCCCCATGTCGCCGCTGCTGCGGTTCACGGCGTAGACGGTCCACTCCTTGGTCTGGGTGTAGGAGGTCAGCGTGAAGGTGCCGCGGTAGAATCCGGCGTTGAGGTAGAGTTTGTCGAGCAACTCCGCATAGCGGGAGTAGTGCTGGTCGTAGAGCGTTGCGTCGCCCCGGTCGCGGAGGGTTTTCAGACCGTCGATGACGGCATTCACGGCCTCGATGCAGCTCGTGTAGACCCAGACGCTTCCGGTCCCTTCACGTGCGTCGGTGTAGGGATTGTACTTCTCGGCGAGGGTCATGTTGTTGCCCTCGAAGTAGTTCTCCACGGCGGCATCGGTCAGCTGCATGGCGCGCAGCAGGTTCTGCTCCGGGAGGTTGTCCGCCGATACCGGGTTGTGGTTGCCCTTGTAGTTGTAGTTGCTTTTGAACTCCTCCTTGCTGCAGGCCGTTGTCAGCAGCAGCGAGCAGAGAACGGTGGTAACGATTTTTTTCATGGTGGTTTTTTAGGTTTGTATCCCTCCGCCGCCGGCCGGACCGCAGGTTGGGGCGGTCCGGACGACGTACGGTTACGGGATGCGGAATTAGTTCAGATCGATGCTGTAGAGGCAGAGCTTGCTCTCGTCACCGTTGGCCTCGCCCTTGTAGACGCCGAGCACCAGCACTACATCCTTCCCGTCGAATTGCGAGAGATCGTAGGTGAAGGTAGCATAGTCGTTCGGTGCGGAGGTCGTTCCGGCGTTGTTTGCAAACTTCCAGCAGCCGTCGGCAGCCGCCTCGGCCGTGGTGGCGGTGTATTCGGACGGGGCGATCGCCGTGGCGTTGCATGACTCGTCGATGGCCGTCAGTTTGAAGTAGGTGCAGTTGTCGCTGAACGTGCGGGTCTTCAGCGTCAGCCGGTTCTGCCCGGCTCCGATGGCGAACTTGGCATAAAGGTAAGCCTCCGGCTCACGGGTGTTCACCGAGGCATCACTGCCGCGGGTCTTGATCAGGTAGCCCTCCGAAGGGAATACCTCGGGGTCCTTGTGGAGCGGCACAAACGACCATTCGGCGGCCACATGCCCCGTGTTGCGCCAGTCGCGGTAGGCATCGACGTAGTTGTCGCGGCTGCCCGAGATCTTGCTGATTCCGGTGAACGACCTCTTCGTATGGGGCATCGTCGAGCGCACCATCTCCTCGGTGAATTTCCAGTTGTCGAGTCCGGCTACGGGCGTTCCGGGGAGCCAGTCCCACATGTTGCCGTCTTCGATCTGCGTCTTGGCGAAGGCAATGCGGCGCAGGACGAGCTGGTTGTAGAAGTCGCCGGTCTGGGGACGGAAGATGCCGATGCCGATCACGATCTCCTTGCCGATGTACTTGCTCAAGTCGAATACCGAATTGACATAGGCCTCGGAATTGACCGTCCGCACGTCGTCCACCGTTTCACGGACGGGCTGCGCCGCCGAGAGGTCCACGACCTGTACCCCATAATATACGGGCTTTTCGGCCGTAGCTCCGTGGGTACGGATCTGGAGCGTCATCGTGCAGTTGTCCTCGGTGATGAGTTTGCTGCCGAAGACCCACGAGTCGAAGTTCTCGAGGTCGGCCGGGTTGCTCTGGTCGTCCGTCGAGTTGTGGATCTGGAGCGTCGTTCCCTCGTTCTGCTCCTCCCACTGTCCGCGGAAGTCGAGCGTACACATGTAGTCGCAGGCCCAGTCCCAGTGGGGGTACATCTCGGCGTTGCGCCCTCCGCGGTATTCGTTGTAGTACCACTTGTCGGCCGAACGGAGGTCGTAGGCCGTCAGGTCGCCGATCAGCGCCTCGCCGCCGATTTCGATGTTTATGGTCGCCACCTCGTCCACGAAGTCCGAGGTTGTGATCTGCACCGTCTCTGTGGGGTATCCCTGCTTGGCGAAGGTCACCGTATAGTCCGAAAGGGCGAGGTTCTCGAAGAGGAACGCACCGTCGTCTCCGGTAGTTGCCGACTGCTGGTTGCTCAGCGTGACCGTTACTCCGGCAAGCGGGGCTCCGGCATTCCGGCCGTCGGTCACCGTTCCCCGGATCGTGGCGTTGGCGTATTCCATCTCGGCATTGAGGTTTGCGGCGACGCCGTCGGTAAAGCGTGCTTCCGTGATGGTGATGCTCACGCTCTGGTAACCCTCCTTCGTGAAGGTCACGATGTGCGAGCCGCTGGCCGGAGCCTGTTCGAGGGTGTAGGTTCCGTCATCGGCGGTTTGTGTGGAGAGTTCGGTCTTCTCCACGCGGACGGTCACTCCGGCAAGCGGTTGGCCGAAGTTGTCGGTGACCGCTCCGGAGAGGGTTCCGGTCTTGCCCGTGTCGCCCGCTCCGTTGGAGTCTTCGTCACTGCAGGCCACAGTCCCGGCAGCCAGGCTTCCCAGCGCGGCTGCGCATACGAAATTCCGTAAGAGTCTTTTTAGCTTCATGCTTGGGTTGGTTTTAATGGTTAATGATCTATTTCGAATCGTAGAAATTCGCAGGTTCGGACTCCGGTTGCTGAAAATTTTAAGAACCGCCTTGGAGCTTCAAGGGGCTCCTTCCCGGTTTCAGCAGTCAAAATTAAAGAGTACCCGGTTAGTTAAAAGGTTAAAATCGGGTTAAAAACCGAAAAAAATCATTAATCCGGCAAATTTTAATATTTTGACGCGTGCTTGATTTTGTTGTTGTAAATCAATATATTAAGCTGTTTGCATGTCGTTCGGCTCTCTGCTTTTGCCTTTTTTGACCGATGCCTCTTGGTTGTATTGTCCGTTGTCGGATGTCGGAAAAACGTAGTCGGAAGCATCGATGGAGTGGGTCCGATATTTTTATTTTTCCGTTTATTGAGTATCTTTGTGACGTTGTGGATCGGACTCCGAAGGTCGGATGCCGTCCCAGGACATACCCCATCAGGAAGCGTATGAGACCCGCGAGGTTTGTTTTTACCATTATATATTTATTGGGCGTGGTGTTGTCGCCGGCTCTTGTCCGCGCCCAGGGACTGCGTTTTCGTGACAGCGAGGCCCCGATCGACCAGCGTACCTCCTATACGGTCTTTTCGCGACGGCCTCCGACCTATTCGGGCCGTTTCGATCTGGAGTTCGACCTTTCGCTCTATCCCGAGAAGAAGATCGGCTATATCCTCCGTGTCAAGAACGACGCCGATCACCGAATCTACAATCTCTTCTACGACGGACAGGGGTCGCAGATCCTCTTCCGGCTCAACGACGAGGGGCGCAGCAGCCTGATCACCGCCTCGATCGACCCGCGGGAACTGACCGATGTCAAGTGGTTCCGGATGAAACTGACGTTCGACCTGGAGCGAGATTCGATCGGGCTTGCAATCAATAACCGCACGTTCGGGGCTTCGGGTGTCGCCATGAGCGACCGCTGTCGTCCGGCGGTGGTTTTCGGACGCAGCGACCACATCATCGACGTCCCGTCGTTTGCCATCCGCAACCTCTCCATCGGTGACACCCGCCGCATGTTCTTCGCCCTTTCGGAGAGCCGCGGGGAGGTGGTTCACGATGAGCGGGGTCGAGCCGTCGGTCGGGCCGTCTGTCCCCTGTGGCTCATCAACGACGCCTATCATTGGCGGTTCCTGGCATCGTTCTCCTCTTCGGGCGTGGCCGGTGCGAACTACAACCCCCGCAACAAGGAGTTTTACTATTTCAATCGGGATACGCTTTTCATCTACGACATCCGTACCGGCCAGACGCGGCAGCAGCTCTTTTCGGAACGGTGCCCTGTCGATCTGAAGCTCGGTACGAATTTCATCGACCCGGGTCGCGGCCAGCTTTATGCCTATGAAGTCTATACGGAAAACGATCCGGCCTCCCCGGAGGGGGAGTGCTCGGTGGCGAGCCTCGACCTGAATACCGGTCGGTGGAGCCGCGAGAGCTCGGCCCGTCTGCCGATGCAGCTGCACCATCACGGAGCCTGGTTCGATGCCGAGAAGGGGCAGTACACGCTTTTCGGCGGCTTCGGCAACATGCGCTACAGCAAGTCGTTCTATGCCTACGACCTCAATACGCACGAGTGGTCCGTGCTGGATGGCTTCGGCGGTGATTCGCTCTGCCCGCGCTATTTTTCGTCGGTGGGCTACAGCCGCAGCCACGATGCCGTCTATATCTTCGGCGGCATGGGCAACGAGTCGGGCGAGCAGGTTGTCGGCCGTTACTACTTTTACGACCTCCACCGTGTAGACCTGGCCACACGCCGCATTCGCAAACTCTGGGAGCTGCCCTGGGAGGGCGACAACGTGGTCCCGGTCCGCAGCATGGTGATTCCCGATCCGTCGGCATTCTATACGCTGTGCTATCCCGAGATCTATTCGGACTCCTATCTGCGGCTGTACCGTTTTTCCATCGACGACGGCACCTGTGAGATCCTGGGCGACTCGATCCCGATCCGTTCGGACAAGATCACGACCAATGCCAACCTCTACTATGACGCTTCGCTCCACAGCCTCTACGCTGCCGTGCAGGAGTTCGACGACGATATCCGTTCGCGTCTGAAGATCTATGTGCTGAGTTTTCCTCCGATTACGGCCGAAGAGCTGGATGCGCTCTCCGAGGAACGGCGAGGTGCTACGGTGTGGGTCGTTGCGGCGGGAGCGCTGTGCCTGCTGATCGGCGGGTGTGTGTGGTACAGAATGCGCCGCAGGGCACTTCTTCGCTCGGGAACCGGTTCCGGCTCCGGTTTGCCCGCGGATGCCGCACCTGAAAACCCGGCGGGGCCGAATTCGGTCTGCCTGTTCGGCGATTTCACGGTCTACGACCGCCGCAACCGCGATATTACCTACCTGTTCAGCGTGCGGCTCAAGCAGATGTTCTGTCTTGTCCTGCAGTACAGCGACGGAGAGGGAATCCCTTCGCCGAAACTGAGCAGCCTGATGTGGCCCGACCGTCCCGAGTCGAAGACCAAGAACATCCGGGGCGTGACCCTGAACCACCTGCGCAAGATTCTCAACGAGATCGACGGAGTCGAACTGCTCTACAGCAAGGGGTGCTTCCGGATCGTGCAGACGCCGCCGTTCTATTGCGACTATACGCGCTGCTTCGAGTTGCTGGAGTCTTCGGGCGGAGGTGAGCGCCGCGAGGAGCTGGTCCGCATCCTTTCGCGCGGCAAGTTCCTCAAGTCGGCCGACCAGCCGATCTTCGACTCGTTCAAGGCCGACCTCGAACGGCGCCTCGAACCGTCGCTCACGGCCGAACTGACCCAGGCCTTCGATGAGGAGGATTATGCCTCGGCCTGCAGCCTGGCCGATGCGGTGTTCCACATCGACCCGCTGAACGAGCTGGCCCTCTCGTGTCTGATCCGCTCCCTGCTGCGATTGAAGAAGACCGACGAGGCCCGTCGCCGCTATCAGGCCTACGTTTCCGAGTACGGGGCCGTGAACGGATGCGACTATCCGGTTCCCTTCAAGAGCTTCTGAGTCTGTGCACGGCGGCCGGAGCCGTGTGCCGTTCTCGAAATCCCTTGCGGGCTTTTTTCTTCGATAATTTCGGGGCTTCTCTTTCGTATTCCAATTAAAATGCTTAATTTTGCGAGCAACAAAAATCCACGTTCATTATGTCTTTTATCAATGAAAGGGTTCAGCCCGAA